>ERZ842401.2156-NODE-2156-length-26713-cov-4.932441_pt1 | contig 26713 bp, 25 predicted proteins | sample MGYA00521270_ERZ842401 | MGnify/ENA primary metagenome ERZ842401 (study PRJEB31892, sample SAMEA3878208) | bioreactor metagenome | biome: Moose rumen | place: Sweden | collected 2011-10 | study: EMG produced TPA metagenomics assembly of the PRJEB12797 data set... | reverse complement strand
AGGCAAAAAAGTTAAAGGATTTATCAAGCCTTTAGTGTCTGTCTGTCAGAACTAGGGGATGTTGGTAAATTAAAAGTGAATGGCAGAAGCGGCCAGAAACACAAAATTCAAGAAACATTCAGCTAATTTGTCGTAACGTGTAGCAATATGGCGATAGTTCTTTATTCGCTGAAAAAATCTCTCTACTATACTGCGTTTCTTGTACATTTCCTTATCAAAATCGTGCTGTATCTTGTAATTCCTTTTATCTGGAATACATACCTTGCCACCTTCTTTTTCAATATAATTACGAATTTTTTCTGAACTGAAGGCTCTGTCTGCAAGCACTGTCTTACCTTTAAGCGTTATTCTCTCAAAAAGTTCAATAGCTTTTTCGCTGTCGTGAACTTGCCCGCCGGTCAGCACCACATTTATCATTTGCATTCTTTCATTAACGAGAACGTGAATTTTGGTATTTTTACCGCCGCGCGAAGAGCCGATATCTTGATTTTTCAGAGCGGAACAAGCACTTTGATGTACCTTGCAAAATGTTGAATCAATTTCTATCAGTGATGATTCACCAAAGACGGAATTTGTGATAAATACTGTTCCAATTCCCATAGTGAGAAGGCAAATCGCGCCAACGCGCACCGCTTCTTAATATCCATAAAATGGCATTAAGAACAATACGAGAGTTGAGAGCAGGTCTTCCGACGCTCTTTGGTTTCGGAAATAAAAAATTAATTTTGTTCCATTGAGCATCTGTTAAATCTTTGTGATAAAATGAGTTTGACATAGACAATCCTTTCGAGTTATTCAAACTTATTTTATCAAAGAATTGTTTATGTTTTTTATCTATTTGGATTTACAAACAGCCCCTAGTAAATTTGGCTTAGGGCATACTTTTTTTTTTCACGGACTAGCCGGACTATACGGACAATTTTCTCTATGCCAAAAAAATCCTAATAAAAATCCGGCGTAATTATAAGTTAGCATTATTCCTACAAGCAGGCTGAACGTTTAACTGGTTTGTCTGTTTCTACTATCGCTCGTGCCATGCGGGCGATTCGTGCTGAAAAAATTATTGCAGAAAATCAAAATTAACTTGAAGGAATATAAAGCCGATTCGGAATGGCGACGCATTTTAAATTATTTTAGCAACGCAATTCCTATCGGTATGACTGCCACGCTCAAAGAAACAAAGGCAGTCAGCAGTAGCACTTACTTTGGTGAACCGATTTACACTTACAGTTTGAATCAAGGCATTATGGACGGATTTTTAGCGCCTTTCAAAATTATTCGCGTAAATATTGACCGAGATATTGAAGGCTGGCGTCCTCATATAAATCAACGCAATGTTGACGGTAATTTAATCACCGACAAAATTTTTCATCAGCAAGATTTTGACGACACACTTTTCATTAAAGAATGTACAAAACTTGTTGCTAAACGTATTACACAGTAGCTTAAAGAAAACGGGCGTTTCAGCAAAACTATAGTTTTCTGTATGAACACCGAACACGCTGATTTAATGCGCCGCGCTCTCATCAACGATTCCCAGATACGTTATGAAAATTACTGATGCTGATGCCGAAGGTAAAAAGCAACTCAATAATTTTATTTTACCTGACGACACGCCCTATCTTACTTATTATCAAAAATTCCACTAATCGTTCCTGTATCAAGCTTTTTGGTAAAAAAATTTTTTGTTCGATTTTTAAAATGTTCGATTTTTAAAAATTTGGGGTCGCATTTTTTTTATTATTTTTTTATAGCGCAACGGCTACTCTATCCCTATTCCTATTCCTATTCCTATTCCTGGTGCGCAGGCGGTGCCGCCGCCGTTAGGCATCAGGCGGCAAGCGTAGCGTCCGCCGTTGCGCTACATTGTTTACATAGTCTACAATGTTTAAGGGTTTTTGGGAGTGATGAGTTTAGCAAGACCACGCCTAGCTAAAACCCACCTTTTTTGACTTAAAAAACTTCCTTAATGTACATAGCAAACTTCCTTAATGTACATAGCAAACTTCCTTAATGTACATAGCAAGGTGGCGTCTAGACTTTGAGCTCTTTTTCAGGAAATTTATCGAGAAAGTAAGGCGTGACGCGACTTTTATTTATTTGAAAGAAATGCCGTAAGACCGTTTAGCGTCAGGGGATTTTTTGGCGGGTTCAAAGGATTTAATAAAGCCTTGATGTTGAAGATGTGCAAAAAGTTTAAGGATAGTATCGCGAGCATCATGTTTGATTTTGTCACTTGCGTCAATGATTCTGCAACGGCGGAAAACATTATCCCAAGTAATGGTTTTGGTCATCTTGTGAGCGAAGATTTCAACAATGCGGCGCATAACGTAGTTTTTGAGAGAAATAACGAGAGGAGTATTGTTCTGGTTGGGAACGTTAAGAAGGTTGGAGTCATAGCGAAGGATTTGGGATTTTTTGTCGGTGATAATAAGAATGGGACTTTCAAGGGTGAAAAAGACAGCGTTGTCGATGAGTTGCCCGTTGATTTTGGCGTCGACGACACAAGCGGGAAGCACAGGAGACTTTTTGATTTTGATAGAGTCGCCGCCATCGGAGTAATTAAGTTTCTGGAAAGAATCTTCGGTATCGGGGTTGAAGTTAGTGAACATAAGTTTTTCAATAGAGTTAAGGATAGCTTTTAACTGATTCGGACGGGGTCTGATGCTAACGCCCCCGACTTTACCGATTAAAGCGCGAAAGATAATGGCTGGAGTAGTGTAAGGATTACCGGCAAGCCATTCAGAAATGCAGACGGAGAGAACAGCGCGGTCAAATTCGTTAAGAGGGATTCTGTTGTCGTAACCATCGGAGTTGGTAAGAGTGTAAGGCGTCTTGATAGTGCCGTGTTTTTTATGGTTACGTTTTTCAACAATGTTGCGGGAGTCGCCGTCAAGAAGCAGTTGATAGTTATCGTCCTTGATACCGAAAAGAACTTTAGTGTCCTTGTCGTTGGGTTCAACGCGGACATGAGACGGAAAAACTTGAATGGAACGCATGGTGTCCAACATTTTTTTAGAAGTCAACATAATAAAAAACTCCTTTCGGGAAAACGTTGCATTTGGAAAAACATCTGTGGTAAAATGCAAACGTTAAGTTAAAAAATATAGAGTCTGAAAGTAAGGACGCACGGATTAGCTTGTAGATAGAAAAAAGCAAGCGGTTACGTGTTTTTTTTTCGCCCAGTTAGTCATCTTTATTTTGTTGGTTATGAGAAGAAGTGACGGGTTCAAGAGATTTTTTAAAGGTCGATTCATCACAAGAGACGAAGCAGTCGTTGGCTGGAAAATACTGAAAAAAAATGTCGTAGTTCAAACCCTGCCGATTTTTGAGACAGCAGAGTTGGATTTGGCGGGGATTGGCTTTCTTAGCCTGTTCAATAATCTCCCGATTCTTGGCAATAGAATCGACTAAAAGATGGTTAGTGCAGTAGAGTTGAAGCCCCCAGACGACATCGGCGGAATATTCAATGTTGCCGGATTCTTTGAAGGATTCAAAAGAAACGCGCTGGGAGTAATTGAGTCGGTTAAAAGAGCTGACGACGATAAAAGTAGAATTAGTCTGACGTTGAAAATTTTTAAGTTTGCGAACAATCTCATCAATGGCTTGTTTGGGAGAAATGTTGGAGTCTTTGACGGGAACAATCTGAAGGTAGTCAAGAACGAAAATGGGAGCTTTATCTTTGCAGAAAGTACTAAGTTTAAAAATCAAGTCGTCGATGTCGTGTTCTTGAAGTTCGAGGACGTGAAGGTCAAGGTTGGAAGATTTGAATTTTGAAACAATATTTTGAAGGGAGTGAGAGGAATCGCCGCGCCGAATACCGGCGGAAGTTAAGCCGGTATTTTTATCTAGAAAGAAAACAGCTCTGGCGAGAGATTTAGAAAAAAGTTCAAACTCGGACATTTCGTAGGAACAGTAGACGCAAGATTCGCCGCGAGAGGCAAGTTGTTCAAGAAGTTGCCAAGCAAAGGAAGTCTTGCCGAGAGCCGGAAGTCCGCCGATAACGTAAAGCCCAGGTGAAAAAATTTGATTATCGTCAAGATTAACGAAGCCGGTCTTGCGGTTGGCAAAAAGTTTCATATCCTCAACGTTTTGTTGGAATTTCTTGTCGAAAAAATCCGCGAAGTTAGTAGAGGAAGAAAGGTCGAAAGAAAATTTAATATCGGCAAGAAGATTTTCCGTAGATTTGATGATGTCATCGGAAGAAGCGTTAGGATTAGTGGCATTACGGACGATAGAGTTACCGGCTTGAATCAAGGAACGTAGAATAGATTTTTCCTTGATAGTGTAAGCATAATCAAGAGAATAAGCGGTAGTAAAAGCGACATCGCCGAGAGATAAAGCGACATTGAGAAAAACGGATTCATTATCTTTAAAATCCCGACGTTTGCGAAGTTCTTCGACGATGGCTAAGATATTGGGAACGACGCCGTTGTTGTGAAGGTCGATGATAATTTTGTAGATAATCTGATGAACGGAGTAATAAAAATCGTCAGGCTTAAGAATGTTGGTGATTTGAGGAATAACTAAACCATTTTTCAAGAGCAAAGAGCCGAGCAACTCAAGTTCGATGTCAACAACTTTAGGAAGTTGGTCAAGGTTAATGGACATAAAAATACCTCCAATAAAATTTTCAGACGTTTTTCAAATTACCAATCGATTGGTAAAATTGACATTTCGACTTTTAAAAATTTGGCACTAATCCTTTCTGTAGAAATTTGATTCATAGCCGTCGGCGGCTAAAAGTAAACCTTCCGCCCAATGAATGGGTCGTGACATAATGTCAATAACGTCAGCAAGGCTACCATTACAGTTGGGCATTTCGCAAACAATTTCGTCGTGGACGTGCATGACGATTTTGTAACCGGCGACATCAAGACGGGACAAGGCAATGGCAAGGCAATCACGGGCAATGGCTTGAACAATGTTTTCAACGAGCTTGCCGCCCCAAGTAGATATTAGCCCCCAACCGCCGGAAGCCTGAATATTACCGTCATAAGCCAAAGACTCTTTGCCGTCTTTTTTGATGATACGGGGGTTGAAATATGCAAGCTTTCTGCCGGATGGAAGATTAACGAATAAAAAATCGTCAACGACTTGAAAGGTGATACCTTTTTGACAAGAGGTTGGCGATTTAGATTTAATAGCGGAAAAAGCAGCGGATTCAACATCGCGCCAAAGTTTGCAGATATTGGGACTGGAAGCACGCCATTTCTTGATAATGGAAACCATATCGTCATCGGATAAACCGAGATTATCCGCGCCGAAAGCTTTGAGAGCATTAACGCCGCCGCCAAAACCGCAGGCAAGTTCGGCGATTTTACCTTTAGCACGAAGTTCTTTGTTGACGCCGTGTTTTTCAACAGGAACTTTAAACATTGCAGCGGCGGAAGCGCAGTAAATGTCGCCACCATGAGCAAAAACGTCCATACGCCATTTTTCATCAGCGAGCCAAGCGATAACGCGAGCTTCAATGGCGGAGAAGTCAGCGATAATAAATCTGTAACCTTCGGGAGCAATGAAAGCAGTACGAATGAGTTGTGATAAAACGTCGGACGGATTGTCGAAGAAAAGTAGTAAAGCCGCAATATCTTTTTTTGATAAGAAGAGTCTAGCAGAGTTAAGGTCGGAAATATGAATTTGCGGCAAGTTTTGAAGTTGGATAAGACGCCCCGCCCAACGTCCGGTACGATTAGCGCCATAGAACTGGAACATACCGCGAGCCCTACCATCGAAACAAACGGTGTCTTTCATAGTTTGATATTTCTTGACACTGGTTTTAGAAATAATGTCTTTAAGAGCAAGCAACTGATGAACAGGGCGAGGAATGTCTTTAGAGAGTAACGCGGTGCGAGACTTTTTATCAAGAGAGCAAGGATTGAAACCGTGTTGCTGAAGCCAAGCTAACATTTGATGGTTACTGTTGATATTAAGCCCGCCAGTCAAGGTTTTTCCGCGCAGTAAAGCGTCAGCTTTAATAGAGTTGTCGATATAAATAGCAGAGTCAACAAGAGGCAAATCAATGAGAACGCCATTAGAGTTAATCTTTTGGTCAAGACACCAGAGTTTTTGTTCAGAAGCAGGCGTCGAAAACTTAAAAAGGCGGTTACGAATGGCACGCTCTGCAACAACGTCTTGTTTACAGTAATCTTTAAACTTAGCCCATTTTTCAGGGTGGTTTTGAGGTAAGTTACGATTGTGTGATTTAGATTCGAAAAGCGAAAATTGGTTGTCAGCTTTAGATTTGACAGGGCAGGAAAAAAAGTTAATGAGTTTTTTGCCATCGGAAATTTTTTGATTGTCAAAAGAAATATTTAGAACTTTGCCAATATCATCAAGCCCAGCAGGAAGCCCAAGAGATAAGCCTAAAACCATAGAACACTGCCATTGAGAGATGTCTAAAGAGCGATTCAAATGATGAGCTAAAACGTTAAACTCAAAAGGAGCGTTGTAGGCAGTTTTCAAAATGTTGGGATCGAAGAGAGCGTTGATGAAAGAAACGGGCAAGGATTCGCCGGAAGCAAGGTCGATGATGACAACAGGTTGGTCGTCGAAGGCGAAAGCGCAGAGAAGAATTTGGCAGTTTTCAGCGTATTTGTATAAACCGACCTGCTTAATATCAAGTACGGAAAAAGTTTCAAGGTCAATATGTAATATTTGCAAGATAAACACTTCCTTTTGCAGGACAAAAAATCTACATATTAGGCAAAAAAGTCTGAAAGGCTTTCATTTTCCGAAGAATGACGGGCAAGAGTTCATCGGGAACGTGAGACATATTTTCATAGCCAAAAGATTTAACTAAAGCGAGAAGAAGAGAGGAAGTCAGATTTTTCAAATCTAGTAAAGCCATATGTTTAAGTTCCGCGATAATAACATCACGATCAATAGGAGACTTGTTAATGTGAGAGTCTTCCCAAACATTCAAATATTTTTGGAGTTCGGCTTGAAGAGCTGCCAGTTGAGAAAGTTGCTGTTTGAAAGATGAAAAATCAAAATCAGCGGCATCGGAAACGACGCTTTGAAGGTTATCAGCATTAAGTAAAGAAGATGAAACTGCGAACAGTTGCGCCAATGACTTGTCAACGTCATAAGCTGGAGTAGAAGAATAAGTTGTTATATCAGCTTGTTGAGAAGAACTGGTAGGGCTAATAAAAGTTGACGTTTCTTGGGTATCACGTTCAATATCCGAGACAGCTACTTGTGAAGTAGCTGATTGAGTAGAAACAGAGTCGTTGTTAGCCGAGTCTGGAGAGAATTTTTTAATCTCGGCGCGCAGTTTTTTAACGGGCATATCAGCAATAGGAGTACCTTCAGCCGCCATCGTTTCGATAAAAGTTTTTTCTTGACCTTTAGGAAGAGCCAAAAGTGCAATAAGTTGCGTTGGCTTAAAAGTCGAAATGTCAAAATGCGACATCGATGTCGCATTTGAAAATCTATCAGCAACAGCGATGAAACGTTGAGCACTACGAATAGTAAGATTGAAATTATGTTTGAGCCAGTCAGCCCATTCACCGTGCGGAACAAGTTTTTTAGCAAGAATCAAGCGTTTGCCGACTTCGATAACACTGTAGCGAGCGACGTTAAGATATTGATGTATTTCAAGGGTCAAAGAATCAAGATTCAGAGTGGACAGGTCTTCATCTGTAGGCGTTTCATCGATAGTAGCAGTAACAACAGCGACGCCGGAAGTAGAGGAAGTATCACGCATCTCCATTTGGTAAGACTTTAACTTTTCATCATTTTCAGCCAAGTCCTTTTCCCACAAGGGTAAACCGCTACTATTATCTAAGACGGGCTGATCAGCTTGCTCCTTAAAGTAATCGGAAGAAGACGTATCAGTAACAGTCTCCAACGAACTGTCTTGGGTATCGGTGCTTTGATCCGCGCCAATACGTTCATTTTCTTCAGGTATTTGAGGTACCAGCGGCGTGTTAGATTTTTCTTCCATAAAAATATCACCTCTAAAAAAGTTGAGAGAAACAGTAAGCCAAATATAAATGTGGTCTTCATCTTCCTCGAAGTTGAAATAATATCGGTCGTTAGAAGTGTTGAAAGGGTGACAGGTATTAACATCAAAATCTTTAGGAGCTACTAAAAAAGAGTCAATGAAGTAAGCCAATTCCTTAGTAAAAACGTGCTTAAGTTTAGCCTGCGAATAAGCGGCGAAAAACTTTGAATAAGTAGAAAAAAGAGAGGAGTTATAAGCGGTGATGTCAAGGCGAAGCATAGCCGAATCGAAAAAGATGTGTAAAAGGTCGTCGTCGGGAATATATTCATCGTTAAATATGCGACGAAAAAGTTTTTTTCTCAAAATATCACCACGCAAAATAAAAAGACGGTAACCACAGACCGTGATTACCGTCCACTTTCCCCAAAAAACTTCTTGAAAAGTTAGTAGAGGTTATGTATAATAAAGACCTAATAAATTTTTAATAGAAGGTCTTTAGTATGGCTAGCTAAAAATCAGCCGCAAAACTCTCGGCGCATTAGTGAAGGTGGAAAAATCACTAAGTGCTAAATGAGGTTTCGTGAGTGATAGTCACGGGGCAACACCGCAATGTTTGACAGACATTGCGGGTTTTTTGCTTTATAGATAAAAATTTTCTGCCGAGAAAAATCAATCCTTTTTGTTAAGTTTAAAATATTGTAACACAAAATCAGGAATAATCAAGAGAACATCTTAGCGGAAAGTTGTTTAATCCGCTCCAAAGGAAGGTTAGTGAATTTGTGAATTCCTTCAAAAAATTTATACCGCCAGAGCATTTTGCTAGACATGGTTTCAGTTTTTCAAGTTATTTCAAATTAGCAATAGATTAATAGATTGTTTGCTCGAATTTACAAAGGGTTGTCATATTAATTATAATATCATGAATAATTTTGAATTGCTTTACCTCGTCTGTTTTTACGTTCAATTTCCAAATATCCAGTACTATCGGCAAATCTTCCCTACGCCAATGCTGATATTTTTCGGCGTATAAATCTGGACTAAAATTTTCCAAAATGTGACAGAAATACCAAGTAACAATTTATCTTCCGCCGTTAAGACTAATATAGCCGTCACATTTTTTGCTGTCTCCTATTCTGACTGCTAATGCTCTTGCCAACGACGGCTTTTCCGCTATATAAAGTTTCATTCTGTGCATCCTGCTTTAATCTGAATTTTTTCGTAAACAGATTATCACAGAAAGTCTGGCGGAAAATATTATATTTTTGCTTTTTTATTTATTGATATAAGTAACATCGACAATACTTTGAATTTCCTCGACAGTTATTTTTTCATATGTTTCAAAAAAAACATTTTGGGCTGGTTCATTTAAGTGAAATTCTTCAATTCTGTTTACTGTATCGCCGTTAATAGCACATCTATTAACAAGCTTTGCTAACTCCGTAAAATTATATCTGGGTTTATTATTTTCACTCACACCCGTATAGTAGGCAAGTCCTGCTGTTATAAGACCACCTACTTCAACAGAATACAAGATTATTTTATCATTTATATTAGCTTTCAAAAATTGCAAATCTTCTTCCAAAGTATTGACCAACTCAATCGATTCTTGATAAATCGTCAGCCAACGTTGTAGTTGAACATTATCGACGGTTACTTTATCGGCGTTGATTTTACCATAATACAAAATTCCACTGGTGACGGCGCCGAGTACGGCAAACACATATCAATATTGAAGAGCGAACTCGACGACCGCCCAAATGACAGCCGCGCCGATGAACAAAAGCCATAATTGAAAATCGGTCTTTTTTCTCATCATAATCACCAATAAAAAATCTCACTTCATCAGGTGGCTTATAGGCCACTTCAAAAAGTTTTTCCGTCTATTTTTAGACAATTTTTTCAAGCAATAATCATAGCGAACTTTTTCCTTTAGAAGAATGGAACAACATATAATAACTTCCAGCTCATCAGATTTGCCGTTCTGAATCTCAATAATGCTTTCACGTTCCGATTCAGTTAGAATTCGTTTTCTATAAATTGCTTGCATTTTATTTATGAAACTGATTTCATTGTTTGAATTTTTGTGCAACCATGTGGCGATTTCAATCACACACTCCAGCATATCCATATCTTTTCTTTTGTCGTACGCAGACAACAAATTTAAGATGAAATTATTTATAGCCTCACCGTACAAATCTGAATATTTTATAGAAATTATCGCTTTAGCCATAGCAATGTAATCTAAATTGTCATATTTCAGAAAATCTTTTTCGCTGAATTTAACAAATAAACTTGACTGAAACCTATCGCCATCCTCACTAATACTCATCTCACAATTAGCATTATTCATCTCAAACGGATTTTTATAAGTAACGTTATTCTCATCGATACGTATTCTCAACAGAAATAATTTTAAAGAGCCGATTTCAAAAGTTCCCATAGCCGACTCTGAATTTCTATCTTCAACGGTTTGTTCCTCGACGATAACCCTAAACAAAAAAACTAATTTTTTTAACATTGAGTCAGAAAATTCTCTGACTTTCATTTTTTTCTTTATATTTAGCCGTTCAAACAAATATTCAATTTTTTTATAAATATCTAATTCGCGTTTCAGAAGTGACAGATCATCTTTCAGTTGAGGGTTGGTACCAATGGCAAACGTTCCGACTTTTAATGTACGTCCTGTTGATAAAGCAATCAAAAATTCTAGATTTTTGATGTATTGAGACACTGTACATTGTTTGGTAGATTGAATGGTAGCAGTATCATTTTTCTTATTTAATTTTATCATTAAGCCTTCGTTAAGTACAATGCCGTTTACTATCTGTCCTTTCGTAAAAGAAACCCCTGCACTCTGAAAATAAATCATGTCGTCTATCATGACATCAAAAGGAGCATTGGTAATATCTATTTCTTCAAGAATTATTTTTCCAACGGGAATAAACATATTATACGGTAATTGTTCATAAATGTACGTAGGCTTTCCATCTAAAATTTCAGATAACGATTTAACCCAAATGGTATAGTTTACTTTTTCGGTAGATTGTATCAAATGAAGATTCCCCAAAAACGGTTTTTCTCTTTGATGTTTGCTGTGAAATAAAAAATCGTTAAAGATTTCCTCAATCTGATTACATTCATATGGAAACTTTTTCAAATGTATACCGTAAGTCTTTTGATTATCTTTTAATTTTTGGAAAATCCTGTTGATATCAAACGGTAAAAGAGAATTGAAATATATTTGACATTTTTCTCCATTTGTTCCACTCATTCCGACGACAAAATAGACGACTCCACCATCGTTGAGGTAATTTTTTAAATCACACACGTCCACCGAATATGTGATTGTCTTACTTTTGAAATCTTTTTTTACAAAAGTTCTGCCCTTTACTTGAATCGGGCATCTGCCAATAAAATTTGTTTTTTTCTTTCCACCATGACTGTACAACTCGACATAACCATCCCAAGATAAAGTTTTATCATTTGAGCTTATAACCGGGTTCAGATGTCTGCATTTGGCTATTGCTAAATTCAAATGGGATATTGAGATTTGTTCAACTGTATTGGAGTCCATATTTTCACATTTTACCTCGTGAACAATTCATAATTGAACTTTGTGAATAATTGCCTCGAAATGCACACGCCAATATCGTACGTTTCAGCAAATCGATTTCCGACAAAATTTTTTCCGCAAATTCTTTTGTCCGCTCTTCCTTCTCAAGCAAACTGTTAAGCACGCGGACTATTTCTTTTTGTTCGTTTATTGGCGGCAGTGTCATTTCATAATTTGTTAAAAAATTTTTCGGAACTCTCAACTGTCCAACAGCTCCTGCCATTACGGCTTTTGCCTCAACGCGAAATTTTTTTCCTCTGATTAAATGATATAAAAATTTGTTTAAAATGCTTTTACTGCAACGCAAAACAAAAAATTCTGTCGTTCCGTAGCCGATACCATTAACAAGTTTTTCAATTACCGCAGATTTTCCATTTTCCATACACGGCGTGATTTTCGCCAAAACTACGTCACCTTCGGAAAAATTTGTGTAACCGTGTTTCACGTCGCCAAGTTTTTTTATATGCGGCTTTGTGATTTTCCCTTCGACTTCTGACAAAGACGCCATTGGAAAAAATGAAACGTCCAAGTCATCAGATAAATTTTGCGTAGAAATTTTTGGCGGATTTATTTGGCAGACCTCGCCCAAAGTTTTTTCTTGCCAATCATCAAGAGTCAAGCCGTGTTCTGCGCGAAAATTTTTTGTAAGCTCGCCGGTAAAAGCTTTGTGCAAAATGGCGGCGCGTCGGAGTTCGTAGCCGTCAATAATTTTCTGCACGATAGATTTTGCCGCGTCCAACTTCTCAAACAAACTTTCGATAACCGCGACAATTCTTTTCTGCTCATCAATTGGCGGCAACGGAATTGGAGTTGAATAAAATAAATTTTTGTTCAAATGCGGAATGGCAGAGCCACGCTTATTTTGGCGGTATAATTCTTTTTTCGTCGAAACAAAGTATTGAAAAAAATCCGCGTCAACGGCTTCAAAAATTTTAAGTTCGCGCAGAGTACTCCCCATATATCCATTTTCTTTGACAGTAAAAATTTCGCCGGAGTTTTCACCGTCCACTAAAATAAGTTTTGAGCCTTCCTCAACGTAATTGCCGAATTCGACAAAATTTTTTTCATTCGTGCCGCGCAGATATTTTACATTGAAGTAGGGTAATTTTTTAGCGGATAGCTTTTCGCCTTGTGATAAGCTACAAACATCGCCTAAAGTTGACCATTGCCAATTTTTGGGAAGTTCGTAAGGGAAAATATTTTCAGCCATTGAGCTTGCCACCGCGAAACGGGTGCGCCTTGCCGTATTCGACGGCTTCTCTGTGCAAAGTTTCCAAATCCATATCAGCTAAATTTTTTTTGCGCCATTCGGTATAATCGAAACGTTCGCGGAGCAAAGCGGCAATAAATCTTTCCGTGTCGATAATTCCGAGATTTTTTTCAAGGCAATCCATTCCCAAGCGCATAACTTCAGCGTCAGTCGTGCTGTACATTTTCCGTCACCTCCAACACTTTCAAAAATTCTATCGGATTCATAATTTTAATTTTGTCGCTGTGATATTTTAAAACACGGTCGTCAGTCGTCAAGAAATAATCACAATCGGCTTTAATCGCGCAGGCAATGTGCGAGGCGTCCATTTCTTTAAGACCGCTTTTCATAATCTCGTTTGCCATTGAAATTACTTCGTCTACTTGGTCAATGTCGATAAAAACCGAAGTGAAATTCTTAATGAAATTGCCGATTCTAATTCGATTGTCAACGTGCGGATTTCTATTATTTTCGTAAACAAGGATATAGGAAGTTGCAAGCTCAATTTTACCACATCTGACGGCGTTCTGTATGAAAATTTTTGCCTGCGCTTCAAGTGAAATTCTAATCTGCGATTGGTCGTCATACGGACGATTATAACAGCAGTTGTCCAAATAGATTCTCAAAATTTTTTCAGTCATTGCGATTCTCCAAAGATTTCAATTCGGCGGCGACGCTTTCCATAAGTTCAACGGCTGATTGAAGTTGAAATATAATTTCTTCGGCGCTTTCAATCGGGTCAGGCAATTCGTCGAAGTCAACGGCAGAATCATCACGAATCAAGCCCAAATCGAGAGAATTATTTTTTTCGGCGATTTCAGCGCGTGCAAAGACGTTAAATCTATAGTCATCAACGGCGTGGCGGTCTTCGGCTTCATAGGCTTTAACAAAATTGTCGAAAGTTTTTTCTGCAAGCTGACTGGTCTTGCCGAATGACGGCATATTTGTCCGCAAGTCATAAAACCAAACTTCGGAGGTATTGCCTTTGTCCGTTGTGCCGCGCGTAAAAAATAAAACGTTGGTCTTGACTCCTTGCGCGTAGAAAATTCCCGTCGGCAATCTCAAAATTGTATGGAGGTTGCATTTGTCCATAAGGTCGACGCGAATTTTTTCGCCTTCACCGTCGGCAAAAAGCACGTTGTCCGGCAACACGACAGCTGCGCGAGCCTTGCCGTCTGCCTTCAAACTGCGGTAAATGTGCTGGAGAAAATTCAACTGCTTATTGCTGGTGGAAAAAGTGAAGTCGTTACGGCTGGCACGTTCTCCGCCCTTTTTTGTGCCGAAAGGCGGGTTGCTTAAAACCACGTCAAAATTTTTCATGGACTTGCCGACGTTTGACAGCGTATCGCCCAAAATAATTTTTCCTTCAAGCCCGTGCAACATTTCATTCATCAAGGCGAGCCTATGCGTATCGTGGACGAGTTCACAGCCGGTAAACGCCCGCTCAATTTCAAATTTGTACAAGTCAGGCGGCAAGTTGAAAAAATCATCGGTGTTGTTACGGACATACTGCGCGGCGGCAATCATAAAACCGAAAGTGCCGCAAGCGGGATCGTTGCAAAGTTCGCCCGGTTGCGGTTTCATCAACTTTACAATGACATCAATCAACGGACGCGGCGTGAAATATTGCCCTGCACCCGATTTTTTTTCGTTGGCATTTTTTTCGAGCAAGCCTTCATACAAATTGCCGAGTCCTTCTTCACGTGCCGAATACCAATCAAGCGCGTTTATTGCGATAATTATTTTTTCAAGATTTTTGGGCTCATCAATGTTGGTTGACGCGCCTTGATAAATTTCACGAATACGCCCCGTAGCATTTTCGCCGAGAAAGTTCAACAATTCCTTGTAAAATTTTTTGAGTTCAACGCCACTTTTGTTGGTCAAATCGTTCCAGCGATAGCCTTCGGGAATTTTATTTTCGGTTTCGGTTTCCTTTGCCATTTTCAAAAATAAAATGTACGTCAGCTCGGTAACATACTGATGATAAGTTATTCCGTCATCGCGCAGAACATTGCACAAATTCCAAAGTTTTGAAATAATTTCTTGAGTAGTCACTTCATATTCCCCATGAGTCTAATAAATTTTGTTATTCCTTCAAATCCCAATAATGTCTGCATAAGTTTTTCTTGATATTCAGGATTAAGTTTACTTGCCTCATCGCGAAATTCGTAAGCAGATTTCAATGCCTTATCAAAAATTCTCTCTTGTTCTTCGTTATTATTCAAATTCAAGCTACATTCCCTCCGTCGTCATAAAGATAATTATTGAGCTCGTCAATTATATTCGCCAAATTCCCGCCGAATGCCTTGTTGATTCGCTTAAATCCGCCCGCATTTTTGAACGCCGTGCCGACTTCATCGAAAACTGCAACGTTTATCAGCGATTCATTGAGCAAATATTTTTCAATGCGGTTAATCCAGTTCAATTCCTGCGCGGTGAAATTATGCGCGGCTTTTAATTTTTGCACGGCAATTTTTATTTTTTCTTCGTGACTGACAAGCGGTGCGCCGAGTGTGTAACGACGTATCAAGCTGATGATGTCGGCTGTCATTTCGGCGTTTGTCATTTGAGAAACTGCTGTGTTGAGTTTCGGCAGAGTAAAACCGGCAACATCAAGACTAAGGCGTAAACTTTTCAAATCTGCGCGTGTTAAATCCTTCGGACGAGTGCAAACGATATAGAGCGCGGCAATTTCATTTTGATTGGCTTTCAAAAATTCCGCGAACTCTTCCAGATAATCTTGCGGCTTTTGTCCCGTGCCGTAACCGCGCCCGTGTTCGGTCAATTCGTCTTCGTGATCCGAAATTACAAAAGGTCTGCCACAGTTCAAAATTTTTTGTTGCAACAATCTGAACAAATCGACATGGCGGAGTAAAAATTCTTTTGACTCATGCGGCGACAAATTTTTAACTTCGCCGATTAAACTTTGAATTTGTTCAAGATTTTCACCGCTCATCTTAGTTTTGGCGCGTTGCAGTTTGCCGAGCAACTGATTTATTTGTTGCTGAATTTGCGTTGCGTTATCTGCAACTTTTAATTTTTCAAGAAGACTTTCAAAAGTTTCAGAGGGGTTGGCTACAACGGGTCTCATTTCGCTTACCGGTTCAAGCGATTCATAAACGCCTACCGCGTCATAAATTTCAAAATGTGTTTTACCGATTTCGGGACAAAGCCGCGTTGCACGACCGAGCATTTGTTCAAATAAAATTCTTGACTTGACGCGCCGCATAAAAACCAGCTTGTCAATTTGCGGAACGTCAATCCCCGTAGTCAACAAATCCACCGTGACAACAATGCTCGGATAACGTTCATTTTTAAATCTTCTGATTGCGTCATTGATTCGCCGCTTGTCGCCGACACTGCCCGTGATTTTCATAACGGCTTCGGTACTCGCGCCTTTTGACGAATAAATTTCCTTCAAAATTTTAATAATCAAATCGGCGTGCTTGTCGTCGACTGCATAAATTAAAGTTTTGCAAATTGCGTCGGGGTCAATGTCTTTTGAAATTTCTTCAAGCACTACGCGATTAAAATTTTCATTGACTACTTGCCGATTGAAATTTTCGACGTCGAAATTTAATTCATCCTCAAGCAGTTCGCTATTGGTAATTTCTCCCGTTGCAAGATCGTAAATCGCGATATTGTCGCCCTGCTTGTAGTGAATGCCTTCGACGCTCAACTTTGTTTTCAGAATATGCGGGGCGTCGTGGTCAACTAAATAACCGTCTATCACCGCTTCTCTGTAGCTGTATTTGAAAATCGGAGCGCCAAAAATTTGCGTCGTATGAAGTGCTGGAGTTGCAGTAAGCGCGATTCTTACTGCGTCAAAATATTCAATGACACTGCGATATTTGCTTTGATAATCTTGCTGATTGGCAAAAATATTTTCTTCGTCCGATGAAATTTCTTTGTCGAGAATGTAGCCGCGATGTGCTTCGTCGATAATTATCAAGTCGTAATCAGTCACCGAAGGCTGAACGTTGTCTTCATTGTACAAAATTCTTTTTACCATACTTTGAACGGTAGCGACTTGAATCCGCGTTTCTTTCTCAAAAATTTTATCATCTAATTTTTTGACGTTGTAAATTTGTTCAAGCGTCATCAAATCTTCTAACTTAACTTCTTTGAAAACGTCTTGCGCCTGTTCGCCAAGTGAAGTTCTGTCAACAAGAAATAAAATTCTGCGAAAACGACCGCTCTTTAAAAATCGGTAAATCATTCCGAGAATTGTGCGCGTTTTGCCGGTTCCAGTTGCCATTGCCAACAAAATATTTTGCTGTCCCGCGATAACGGCGTTTTCGACCGCTTGCACTGCTTTTAATTGATAATCGCGCAAGTTCAATCCGTCTTTATCGCAAAGTAGGTCGAACGACATTTTCTGCAGATTTTCATCACCTGCAGGAATATTTTTTTCCAGCAATTCCAAAATACCGTTGGGACTTATCCAACCGCGCAAAGCTTTTGGAGCGTTATCAGTCTTGCGTAAATCTTGAAACCAAATTCCAGACATAGTCTCAAGTTGCGCCGTGTACCCTCTGCCGTTCGTCGCAAAAATAAACGGCACTTGAAATTTGTCCCAAGTACCGATTAAATATTTTTCATCTTCCGCGCAGATATTTTTAGCGTAATCCTTGCATTGATAATCAATGACGGACGAAATATTTTTGTAGCTTGCCTTCGCCTCAACCAAGCCGACCAACTTTGTGCCGATAAAAAGTGCGTAGTCAACAAATCCGCCGTCGCCTACGTCAGAATCGGTTTTCCATTCGGCAATGGCGATATTCCGACCGTTTACAGGGCGCGTACCTTTCGAGTAACGTAAATTATTTGTGTCAGCTTCCCAACCGACTTTTCGCAGTTGTTCATCAATTAAAATGCGGGTTTCAGCTTCAGTCATTTTGATAATCCTACGATTGTAATGGTGGTTTTAATCTGGATAAAGGAAATTGTGGAAAATACTCATTCCATTCATCAAAGCTCCAAACAAGAACGTCATCAATCATCTTTTCGGAGACGGAGAATATTTTTTGAAATTTAAAAGGAAGTCGGTCTTTCAAACGATTTCGCAAACTCTTTCGCGTCACGCTATCGCTATTTGCTGTTTCTATTATGCAAATATAAATTTTCTGTTTGCTAAAAGTTTTGCCTAAACCCCGAACGTAGTGAAAGCTGTCAAAATATTTTTTTGCCAACACTTTGATTAAGTCTGAATGTAGCAGTTGAAAAGCCTTAGGATTATCAACGCCAAGAAAATTTGAATTTTTAACTTCTATGAAAAAAATTGAGTTTGCTCCTTCAACAATAAAGTCCACGTCAGATAATATGCTGTCCTTGATGACACTGAATATTGAGTTCAACTGGTCGGTAGCCCAAACTGCATTGGTAAAATCTATTTGACACGTTTGGTTTTCGTCTGTGAATATGAATTCCATATTAGTCCCCCAGATCAAGATCGTAGACTTCGTCTAGCAACTCGTTGAAAACCCTTATAATGGCATTGTGTTTAAGTGCTGCAAAATTTTCATTAGATTCACATTGTACGGAATTATTGATTTTATAAAGACCATGAAACATAATTGAATCGGAATCTGACGCTTTTACGTTAAAATATTTAGCCAAAATATAATTATGCGTACTCAAAAAAATTTGAACGTTATTTCTTGAGAGTTCGATTAAACATTCTACAAGTTTAGGAATAAATGCCGGATTTAGATTGGCTTCGGGCTCATCCCAGATTAAAATTGAATTGGGTGTTATACTTTCATTCATTAAAAGTTGCCAAAGTAAACCAATCTTTTTGAACCCTTCAGCTTCAACGGCAAAGTTTATTTCACGTCCGTCATTTTTCACAATAAAAAATTCTTCATTTTTAATAACAATTTTGCCATCAATCATTTCTTCAAGTTGTGGTAAAATAGAACGAGCAAGTTTCGGTGGTTGTTTAAGTGTCCATTGGTTGGCTTTACGAATTATTTCAGTAAGAGTTATATCGAAGGGAAATTCGCGATATTTATCGGACATAGCCAAAAGACCGCTTGAATGCGTCAACATATCTTTTGACGGAATAAAAGTCGCTAATAATGACGCATTTTGAGGAAGATGAATTTGATAAGAGTCAGAGCGAACTTTAGATTCATCATAATTAGAAAGGGATTTTTCACTAACAGAAGCAGAAGTGTTTTGTATAATTCTAATTGTAGGAGCACTTATTACTGTTGCAATACATTCTTTATCATAAGAATTATCTCTAAGAAATATGTCCACGGTAGTATTGATATTATTTCTGGATAATGATACTAGACCATTGTTTTTAAAGCATCTATGTAAAATATCCACGCTTTTACTATGATTTCTGCTGATTTCACTAGCAGCATAAATAGCTTTCAGCAGATTAGTTTTTCCAGTGCCGTTCTCACCTATAAAGATATTGATGTTGGAGGAAACATCGATATTGAAATCTTCAAAGACGGTGAAATTTTTTAAACCTATAGAATTGATAATCATATTATCACCTAAGCTTTAAACGTAGAATAAATATTTTTCTCAATACAATAGAGTTGATTATAACACAAAAAAGGTCATTTGCTATAACAAGAAATTTATTGGTCGTTCTGGGAAAGAATATTTTCAGCACGGATAGCACGAACAGCGCGAGAAATAGTAGATTGAGACAAGCCGGTTAAGCGTTCAACCTGTTTATAGGAATAATGTTGATTAAGAATAAGGTCGGCGGCAAAAGCTTTACGCTTGGGGTCAATAGGAGGACGCCCGTCACGGAAACCATTTTTGGTACGCGCAATTTCTTTCCCAGCTTGAGTACGTTCGATAATCATATCGCGTTCGTATTCGGCGAAGGCAAGTAAAATATTAGTGATAAGTTTACCAGTAGGAGTGTTGTCAATCCTGCCCATATTGAGAATGTGCACAACGACGCCTTTGTTAAGTAAGTCATTGATTAAAGCCGAACCCTGAGCAGTAGAACGAGCAATGCGATCAAGCTTGGTGACGATGAGCGAATCGCCAGAATTAAGCCGTTGAATCAATGCGTCAAAGCGAGGTCGATTGGTAGTAGAGCCAGAAAATTCCTCAATAACCAATTCGTCGTAGCCTTCAGCATTAAGCTTTTCGATTTGTTCCTTAAGCCAATTACCGTCACGGACTTGTTTACGAGTAGAGACGCGAGCATAAGCGAATTTCAAAGTAAAAACACCATCACTTTTGACAAATAGATTTGACAAATAAATTAGGAAGATAATAACAGAAAAGTTGGATTTTGTCAAAAGTGCTAACTTACAGTTACACGGGCTTTTTATTAGGATTTTTTTGGCATAGAGAAAATTGTCCGTATAGTCCGGCTAGTCCGTGAAAAAAGTATGCCACAAGTCCAATTTACCAGTTTTGACAGACAACAAAAGGCTTGATAAACCCTGAATAGTTTTTAGTGCAATTCGTGTGGTAGAGGATAAAGAACAGAGAGAACTTGTTCCGTGCCTTACGCTACTCGGTCGATAGCCTAAAAAAATTGCTCAACTGAAATTTTTCAAGAGAGATTTTGCGCAAACAATTAGCCTCAAAAATCTGTGCGCTAGACAGTCTGTCTTAAACATAGAATATCACGACAGGTAATGGTTATTTATCAAGCGGACAGAACGGACATGGCAGACAATCTTTCATTAGGAGTGCTATCGTCCACTACAAGTGAAGCAACTATGGCATTCAATTTCTCACGTACACAAAAACTATGGTACTTCCATAAAATCTGAAAAGACGGTTTCACAATAAGAATGTATACGCACAAATATCCTTGCTGAAATCTGCGCGAAGGCATATAGAAGTTGAGGTTCGCCTTTATCCAAGCCTACCATTTTCCCCTCTTCGTTGCTCTTTGCTATCAACAAATTTCCGAAAATTACAATGTCATCGTCAATGCAAAGATTAGGCACGGGGTTAGATTTGAGCAACGCTTCATCATCGCTCCACACGTCATACTTTTTCCCGTTGATTTCAATCGCAGTACAAGTGACACAACTGCAACCGATTATCTTGTACATTTCGCGCAACGTATCTGCCGGATTGATATAAGCGACACCGGGCGATATGCTGTTTGTGTGTTCGTCATATTTCAGCGTAAAGACTTTAAGCTGTTTTTCCGAACTCATAATCATTAACTCCTTTAGTTTCCAAATTTTGGGCATACGGGCAATTTTCTCGTGCTGCGCAATAATCCAAACATTTTCTGTCATTCCAACGTTCACGTACTGAACAAATCGGCGGTAATGTCTTTGTCTCTAGGGCTTCGCGCAGGAGTTTTGCCTTGTGCGTGAAATAACGTTTAAGCCAGTAGTCACTTATTTTGTTTATTGGTATGATATAGACAGCTTGAGTTATTCCGCGTTCAGTTGCAATGCGCAGATTAAAATCACGACAAAGCGCTTGGATATACATTCTTTTCACTTTAAAACCTTGCTCTTCTAACAAGATACGGTAGTAATTCAGCTGTATTGCCCAATCAAGTAAATCACAAACACCGTCATAGCGAAATTCTTTCCGAGTTTTTACCTGTCCCTTTTTAGTACCACTTTTATAAACTTCGCCTGTAGGGACATCTACTTTATAAATGCCTAACGCCTTCATCAGCTTGTAACTCGACGTAACCTTTAAATCACCAAGTACGCCTTCCTCTTCATCAAGAATTTTGCCGTACAAATCGAACTGTCCGCTTGTCACTTCATCTTTTAAGCGTTCCTCTGATAAAATATTTCCTTGCGTATTTCTTTCATTTATTGTATGAATGGCTTGACCTTGCAACGCGTACAGTACACTTGTAGGGTCTACCGCATAGGACGACGTTTTCTTCAAATATGTTTCACGGACTCCCGCGATAAGTTCAGTAACTGTAGGCTCGCTAATTTTTCTGTCAAGGGAGTTGCCAACTGCGCGCAGAGTGGGCAGGAACATACATCTTTGCTCGTTCGGACAGCCTTTCAAACATTCTGCAATACGAATGCGCTTTCCGTCCGGACATATAAATTTTGTTGCTGGCATTTCTTCTTCACCTCCGCAAAAAGGAAAAGCCCCAAACCTTTCAATGTTCAGGGCTTTGCTTGTAGTTTTCTTTAGGCTGTCTTTGCTACATCATTGTCATCTGCAATTTCTTCGGACGGCACTGTAATTTCAACGGTCATGTTGCCGTAATTGCTTTCTCCCGTAATTTCTTCAACGGAAATTTTGGAAAGCACCAAATTCAAACTTTTGGTAAAAATGAGAATCTGGGCGGGATTGAACGTCAAGTGAACGCTCATATTTTTAACGTCAAACTTTACGTAAATCACTTTGTCTTCATAGCGCACTGTTGATTCAACGTCCGAATATGCTGCGCACTGAAAATAACTGCTACTCATCTTTTCATATCCTTTCATGCAATTTGCATTGTGTGTTCGTACATCAAAGCCATTTCCAACGCTTCATCTGCAGACGGCGGTAACAAATTGCGTGGAATAGGTAACGCAAGAATTTCACCACCGATTTTTTCAAGTTCCGTTGCTCGGTCATATGTTTTTGCCAGTTTACTTGCCGATGTTACTGCGTTAATCAGTCCGTAACGCGAATTGTCGCCGCTCATAAACAATCTGCGCAAAACATCTCCGCGTTCGTTTTCCGTAAGCTGAAATTTGTCCGCAAGTACTTCTACTGCTTTTATCGGGTCTTTTCCAAGCGGGACTTCTTTTGTTTCACGCATTTTTTCCACCGTCAACATAAAGCGTGTTTCATCGACTGCCGAGCGTACCACGTCTTGCACTTTCATGAAAAACGCCTTGTCGTCTTGTGCCTGCGTTTCATCTGAATACAGTTCGTATGCAGTATCTTCCGAAACATTAACTTGCCTTCCTACGTGATATTTCTTCTGCGTAGCATCTTTGCAAATCAAGCCATTTTTGCAAGCCAGTCTAAAGATTAAAGGTTCTACGCGCATACTTCCCAGTCCGACTTCAGAATTTGATATTACAAATCCTGCTTGAACAACATCGCCTACCGTAACTTCTGCCTTCAGCTTTTTGTTGACTACTTTTAAGTACATACAAGTTGGCGTGATTTCGCAAGATTCAATGTTAGCACCTTTCATCTCCTGTATCACCGGCAACACTGCCGCACAAAGTTCAAGATTATCAAGCCGGCGATAACGGTCTGACAAAAACGCTCTAACTTTTCCGTCAAGTACTCTTATCATACGACGTTCCGAATTTTTATTCAGCCACGTATTAACATTGGCGTCCAAAAGTTCCGGCGTTTCTGTTTGCATTTTCTGATAATAACGATACGGAATATTAAGCCGCGACGCTATCTGCTGGTGAGCTATGTCGCTTACCTGATAGCCGTATGTTTTGCCGTCTATCATCATATTTAACGTTGAGCCGTATGCCGTCGTTTCCATTGCAAGGGAACGAGTATCGGCTATAAAGTCTTGCCTATTATTGCGTTGCCTTTGCAATTCCCGTCCCAGCTCCTGTAATGTTTTTCCCTGTTTCATAGATGAACCCCCTTTGCAAAATAGCCAAAATAAAAGCACTGGCGTAAATTGCCAGTGCTTTTTGAATTCAAAAATATAGTATGTAATTGAAAAAAGCGGGAAATACAAGGTGTATCAAGGTAAAAACTCACGCAGGAACGTGTATTCCCTGTTTAAGTTGGCAATAGAGGTATCTAGAAAATAAAAAAGGTTATATTTTTTGTCTCCAATTTACAGGAGATTTCATAGAAGGGATGGCATTTTCCGGAATGCCATTTAATTGTGCCACTCCTGTTCGTGCAAATCGTAAAGCGGCATCATGCGTTTCAAACTCTTTCTGCTTTACGCTCGAGGCGTTCCAGTAGGTTTTGGATTTTAACAATTTATCGTAATCGTCATACACGCCATAAGAAACGCGGTCGTAAATCCCGGTGTAAATTGTACTGGGAAAATTACATCTAGTGGAAGTAGGAACAGCGTTCGACGTGGGATTTAAACTGTCTCGCCCCTTCTCATAAAATTCCATTAATGTTTCAGCGTGTGCCCTTAATATATCCGGCAAATCAATTTTTAGCAAAGTAACCGTTTGATTTCTGGGATTTTGCATTCCTGCGATATTAGCTATATCGGAAAAATCATTTTCTGTCAATGAAAGTAGTTTACTATCTGTCATTTTTTCTACCTCCTGCATTTTATTTGTTCTTTATTGTTATGTTTATTTGATTAAATCGAAATGTGCTTCAGTTATCCCTTAAGAAGTTAATTGACTGTAAGTACTATTACAAAAATGTTTGTAAACGTTAATTGAATAACATATTCGTAATAGATTTAGGAGAGGAATTAAAAATGGAAAATTATAATCAAATTCTAATAACGGTAGACGAGCTTTGCGAGTCGTTGATGATAGGCAAAAACGCGGCATATAAGCTATTAAAGACCGGAACGATAAAGAGCTTTCGTATCGGTCGGGCGTGGAAGATCCCGCGTGAAAGTTTGGACGATTTTATAAAGCAACAAACTAATCAGCAAAAATGGATTTAAGGACGGCTTTTAGACAAGAAAAAAAGCGCAAGAACGTAATTGTCCTTGCGCATATGCGATTAATTATGCCCCGAATTTTTTAGTAAATGTAAATTCGCTATGATTGGTAGCTGACGAGGCTCATTTTCTGTATTTCAGAAACTTTTGTACACAATACATGCTCACAAATTGTCGACCACAATTTTTTTTCGATCTGTTTAATTGTTTGCAATTAACTATAATCGCTTTTGATTATTGGATGCTAAAAGCAATTTTCAGCGTTTGTTCTGAATTTTTGTTCTCGAATCTCGTAATCATTATCTACCCATAACGTATTTGGCGACAAGTTTATCGGTAACTGCACTTGGATGCCAAAATTACTGTTCTTTCCCAAAAATTTTGCGACGTACCGCTCATACGCATATCGTTTAGCTTGAGTTTCATTGGCTACTTCCATTATTTCGCAAGAAACCAATTTCCGAAGTGCTGATATGACATAATAATCATTATTGGTAAAACAAAGCCCATTGTCCCCAATGATACTGAACCAACGCACTATTGGGGGTGGACTTAAATAAGTTGCAGTTGGATTCATTGGTGTAATAACTGCGCCATTATCTAATGGCAATAGTTTTGTATTGTTCATTTTTTTCCTCCTAATTTTCACTTTCGAGTATTTGTTCACAGACGTATCTTCGCAACGCTAACATTAAGGGACGACTGATGCCCTTCTTAGGGTCACTCAGCTTCGATGATGCTTTACGCAGGTTACTTCCAGTATTGCACGCACTAATTCCTTTTTCTTTTAATACTTTCAAAACTTCATCGCTACTCATCGTTAGATATTCATCCTTAGCTCTACAGGCGTTAACAACTTCTCGATACAAATTATCTTTCTCGAACATTAACAAATCCCCGTCTACATAGCCGATATACTTTTTTCTTTCCAACTTATAAGCTTCTACGTTCGGTGCCAGTTCAATTGTTCCGGCATTTAATAGTTCAAAAATTTGCTTTACATATAATATACAGGGATCTTCCGTTTGAACTTCTTTACTCTGACTTTGCAATAGCTCAAACAAGATTCTTTCAAAATTATCAAGCCACAAATTACATTCTTGTGCTGTTAGCACTTCTGTTGATTTCAACCATTCTAACATTATCTGCGTCGTCATTTTTAAATGCACTCCAGCATCTATAATTCTTGGCTCACGCAATTCGCAAAATTGCTCTCGATATGCATCAAATCGTTTAATCACAAAATCCATTAAGCCAAGATAGTTTGCCTGTAAAAAACGTATATACTCGCTGAAAAAGAACGGCATTATTGTTGGATTCTTCTGATATTTTTTTAGCAATTCGCCATTAAATTTTTCTGCAATTACAAGTTTTAGGTATCGTAGCTTGCCGGACTTTAATTCGCCCGTCATGTTTGTTTCACCAGTTATTACAAGTCCACCGCGTATAGCGTATTGCTTGACGTTATCATTTCCGCCATATTTTGAACGGGATACCTTTTCGGAATAGGAGCGAACTAATGTTTGAATATTTTTCGTTTTTTGCGCAATTTCATATTTTGATCCTTCTCTATTAAAGTCGTCTATGACCAGAGTGTCATCGTAGGCTTTTTCCGTCATAACATGTAAACTTGCTTCTGTACTGCGTACTGAAGTGATTCGATCCTGGTATTTTGTAAATACATTGAAAAGTTCACGTACTGTTGCAGTTTTTAGCATTCCGCTTGAACCTATCACCATTATACAATGCGATAAGAAATGACCTGCATCAGTATAAATGGCATCTGTATAAGACGCACAACTATACACCAATAGCACATTGGCTCTCGGTCCAATTTCAGTAAAATTCAACGCTTCTCTAAGTATAATAATTCGTCTTTTTTGTTCATCCATATGCGGAGTAAGTATTTTTGAAGATTTACAACCTTCAAGCCCTCCGTGCCAAAACTTACGTCCAGAATTTGGATCCCAAGCACCCCAGCCCCAATGTGATACAAAGTATTTCGTTGGAAATTTACTGTTCTTCAAGACATACGTCATTAACTGCTCAAAATATGATATAGAAAATTCCGTTAAGTTCAGAATTCTTGTCGGAGCTCTTGCCCTAATCCAGCCTATCAAATGGGTTGACCACTTGTCATATTCAATGGTTGTTTTGCACTCCCAACCTGAATCATCGAAAATCATAAATTGTATTTCGTCATCTTGTGTGCCATTAACGTTATATGTAATTCTGCGTTCAATTACACATATTTTAAAATCTGTCATTTGTACATAAATTTTATTTTTGTTCAGATAATAATAGCCTTTATCTGTAGCATAATAATCTCCTCCGATGTTTTCATACACTGGGTCAACA
>ERZ842401.2155-NODE-2155-length-26716-cov-10.984697_pt1 | contig 26716 bp, 36 predicted proteins | sample MGYA00521270_ERZ842401 | MGnify/ENA primary metagenome ERZ842401 (study PRJEB31892, sample SAMEA3878208) | bioreactor metagenome | biome: Moose rumen | place: Sweden | collected 2011-10 | study: EMG produced TPA metagenomics assembly of the PRJEB12797 data set... | reverse complement strand
AAAATCAATCGGATTGATTTTAAAATCAAAGCCATTGATTTTAAAATCAAAAGGAGTATGTTTCTACCCCCGTCCGACTAAGTTTCGCCCCGCCCTACCATCTTTAGAATCCGATACCTTTTCGCTTTCCCGCTTTTGCCCTTTCAGAGCGATTATATGAGACGCGCGTTCCTGCGGGGAATAATAGCAAAACGCTATGCTCCGTTGTGGGAAGCATAGCGTTTTGTCGCGGCGAGTGGTGTGTCAGTATCTGTTTGACCAAGGTATTGCTCGGCGTGAGAGGTCGGTTAGCAGTAGGCTAAGGCGGTGTCGGAAATCATTGTAGTTGCGGACGGACTGCGGCGACCAGCCGATTTCTGCCAGCGCGTGGCTACGGGGGAAAGCCATATAGCGGATACGCTCAGTGGCGGGCATACATTCGCCCCACAAGGTGCCGGCGATGCCGAAGAGGTTGCCGCGCTCAAAAGCGTCGCCCTTTCCCCAAGTGGGGTCAAAACCGTACACCTTTTCGAGCGGTGTGGCGTGCATCCCCCAGTTCTTATCGGGCAGGTCGCCTTTCTCCATCGGATAGTCAAAATAGCAGTACTCGCCGGGGCAGAGCAGGATGCGGGCGTTGTTGCGCACTGCGGCATCGATGGCGAGCGATGTTTTGCCGTGCCGCCAGGCGTAGGTGACACAGCCTTGAGGGATGTTGTGGAAATCGGTCTCGTACCAGAACATCGGTGTCTTGCCGTACTTGGTACGCAAGGTATCAATGATACGTGCGAACATATACTCCTGCAAGCGCCAGTTGTCTTTACCGTCGAGGCTGATACCGAGGCTGTGGGCTAAAGCCTGGCAGTCGTGGCAGTGTGTCCAGCAACCGAGCGAGGGGTTTCCTGCCTCGTCGCCGCCGAGGTGGACATAGGGTCCTGGGAAAACGTCACACACCTCACGTAGCACGGTGCCGAGGAACTGATAGGTACTCTCGCGCCCGGCACAAAGAAGCTCGTTGGCCACCCCGCTGCGCGTACGCAGGGGAAGTGTCTTTGTGGTGTCGCAGGTGAGCCAGGGCAGCGCGTGGAAAGCGGCTGTCTGATGGCCGGGCATTTCTATCTCAGGCACAAGTTCTACGTGCCACTTTTGAGCGAAAGCCACGAGGTCGCGTAACTCGCTCTGGGTGTAGAAACCTTTGCTCTGAGAGTGCATATCGTCCAGCGCGGGGCGTGTGCTGCTCAACTCCGTGAGTTCGGGATAGGCTTTGATTTCTATGCGCCAGGCTTGGTCATCGCAGAGGTGGAGCTGCAAGGTGTTGTACTTGAGATAGGCCATCTCGCGGATGATGTCTTGAATACCGGTTATAGGAATGAACGTGCGGGCGGGGTCAATCATCAGTTCGCGAACAGCGAGGCGCGGCTGGTCTTCAATGTGTATGGGGCGTGTGGCGCGGCAGATGCCGTTTTCGCCGGCACTGCTAATAAGTAGTTGGCGAAGGGTCATTATGCCGTAGAAGATGCCTGCGCTGCTGCCTCCCGTGATGCGCAGACCGCGCTCGTCAATGTCGAGCACATAGGCTTCTGCGTCAAGGCTCTTGTCGATGTCGAGGCAGGGCATAAAAACGTGCGCACCCTTCGGTCGTTCGTAGTCGGTGTACTCTTCAAGAACCTCCGCGAGTTGGTCGTATTCGTTGGCAAACATACCCGCTCCGGAGAGTAAGGGAAGGTTTTTCCACACTATAGCGGCACCCTCGCGACGTTCTACCTTAGCCGGGTAAGGGATGAGTGCCAGTTCATCGGCGGGCGTGAGGTCTGTGGGAGCACCCGCATTGAAGAAGCGTCCCCAGACGGGGTGTTCGCGATAGGCCGCCTCACTGCCGGCGGGTACTTCGAGCGTCGCGCTGGTATATACGTTGTCGCGAAAAGCGGAAGGGCTGACAACAGGCGGCGTAGTGGCGTGGATACGTATCTTGCTCAGCCAAACAGATTTGGCAAAAGCCTCGGCTGCGATGGTGTCGAGAGACGCGGGCAAGTCTATGGCCGGGATACGAAAACTCAAATAGAAAGCTCCGCGCCCGATGGTCCTCACCCCCTCGGGGATATACAGTGTATCACGCAGCTCCAACAAACGCGAAAAGGCCCAAGGCCCTATGTGTTTCAAGGTGTGAGGAAGCTGGAGCTGTTTCAGTTTGTTGCAACCTAAGAAAGCCCCCTCGCAAATCTCTTCCACACCCTCGGGGACGACAAGTGTTCCGCTCAGCGACGTACAGCGGAAAAAGGCGTAACGGCCGATGCGCTTAAGCTGTGTGGGCAGCGTTACGTTTTTGAGTTGCACGGCGGCGAAGAAAGCGTTGGAAGGTATCTCTTCCACCTGCGCCGCACTCATATCAAGCACGGACAAGCGTCCACAAACCTCACGCAACTGGCGGAAGTCGGAGTTGCCTTCGCTGGTGAGTGTACCTGTGAGGCGCAAAGCCGTCACGGTGTCCTTCACTTCCTGCGACAAGGAACGTACATCAGGAGAAGAGAGCGTTTGCGCCGCGCCATTGAGGGAAAAGAAAGCGGCCACAAGCCCCGTAAGCAGTTTATTTTTCATCGTTGTAGGCAAAAGGTTTCTATATGATAGTCATTCTGGTTTATCGTAAAGGACTCGTGTGCCATCGGCTTCTACGCGAATATATATATAAGCGGTATCATCGGGGAGGAAGGCTGATGCTATGTCAGGCCATTCCACAAAGCAGAGACAACCGCTGTAAAAGTATTCCTCAAGTCCCATATCGCGTGCCTCGGCTTCGTTCTTCAAACGATAGAAGTCGAAGTGGTAAATCGTGCCAGAAGTTATGGACGCGGTATATTCATTCACTATGGCAAACGTGGGTGAGTTCACCACGTCGGTAACGCCTAACGTTTCACACACGGCACGGATGAACGTGGTCTTGCCCGCACCCATCGGGGCAACGAAGGCATAGACCTTGCGTTCGTCCATCGCTTCTACAAATTCTTTGGCGGCGGAAGCAAGATAGGCGGTAGAGGGGATACGTATTGTCATCGGCCCGCATACATACGTTCGTAGTACTGCTGATAGTCGCTGCCGCTCACAGCCTCCACCCATTCGCGATGGCGAAGATACCAAGCTACCGTCTTGCGAATACCCGTCTCAAAATCGGTTTCGGGATACCAGCCGAGGTCGTCATTGATCTTTTGAGGATCTATGCCGTAGCGCAGGTCGTGTCCTAAGCGGTCGGTGACATAGGTGATAAGACCCTCCCCTATCCAACTCAGGTCGTCACGCTTATCGACGGGCAAGAGTTGGAGCAACGAGGCATCGGCTTCTATCTCCTCGCGCACGAGGCGCAGAATGGTACGCACAATGACGATATTTTGTCGCTCGTTGTGTCCACCCACGTTATAGACGCTCCCATCATCGCCTAAGCGCACCACCATATCAATGGCTTTGCAGTGGTCGGCCACATAGAGCCAGTCGCGAATGTTCTCGCCCTTGCCATAGACGGGGAGCGGCTTGGCCTTAAGGATGTTGCCGAGGATAAGCGGGATGAGTTTTTCAGGGAATTGGTAGGGGCCGTAGTTGTTGGAGCAACGTGTGATACTCACAGGCAGATGAAACGTGTCGCGATAGGCGGCCACGATGTGGTCGGCACTGGCTTTCGATGCGCTGTAGGGGCTGTGAGGGTCGAGCGGTGTACGCTCGGTGAAATAACCTTCTTTCCCGAGTGAGCCATAGACTTCATCGGTACTCACCTGGTGATAGCGCACACCGCTGCGATAAGCGGGGAAGCCATCGGCAGCTTTGCCTATCTGCCAAGCTCGCTTGGCACATTCTAATAGATTTTGTGTGCCGAGGATATTGGTTTCAAGAAACAGCTGGGGATTTTCTATGCTGCGATCCACATGGCTCTCCGCAGCAAAGTTTATCACTACGTCAATAGCATATTCTTTCATCAAACCGTCAACGAGTTCGCGGTCGCCAATGTCGCCGCGCACAAAGATGCACCGCACGCCATCGATGTCGGCATCTATCGTACCCAGATAGCCTGCGTATGTCAATAAATCAAGACAGACAAGACGTACATCATCGTGGCGTGCAAGCATATACTTCACAAAATTGGCACCGATAAAACCTGCGGCACCCGTGACAAGATAGGATTTCATACAAAAACGTCTTACAATAAACAAATTCTCTCTTCCATTTAAACGAAACGTGCGCGCTTTTATTTTAGGTGTGTTCTAATAAATTACACTACGAACAACGACGAGTGCCTATATGAGAAATCCCCGAGCCTCACGACACGGGGATTTCTTCTTTGATATGAATGACAATTTGTATGCTATTCAGTCGCTTGCGTAACGTCTGTGGTGGGAGGCACTGTGATATCCTCATCCACAACAGGGGCTTCCTCGGCTACGGGAGCAGCGGCTGTAGGTTCGGTGGTGTCCTCTACGGGTGCTTCAGCCTCGGCGGGCGTGGCGGCTTCGGCTGTAGTTTTCTTGCCTCCGCGACGGCTACGACGAGTGGCTTTCTTCGGTGTCTTAGCCATATTCTCATCGTAATCGACAAGTTCGATGAAGCACATATCTGCGCCATCACTCGGGCGGAAGCCGGTCTTGATAATACGCGTGTAGCCACCCGGACGATTGGCAACCTTCTCGGAAATCTCGTTGAAGAGCTCGGTAACAGCGTACTTGTCTTGCAAATAGCGGAACACTACGCGGCGGTTGGTAGTCGTATCGTTCTTCGACTTGGTGATAAGCGGCTCAATATACTTCTTCAGTGCCTTGGCCTTAGCGAGAGTCGTAGTGATTCTTTTGTGCTTTATCAGAGAAACAGACATGTTGGCAAGCATAGCCTTTCTATGAGTAGCAGTACGACTCAGATGATTGAATTTCTTGTTGTGTCTCATTGTTTAGTCTTTTTCTAACTTGTACTTGGTGATGTCAGTTCCAAACGACAGATTCAGACTCGCGAGCAAATCATCAAGCTCGGTGAGCGATTTCTTGCCAAAGTTGCGGAACTTGAGGAGGTCGGACTTGTTAAACTGTACGAGGTCGCCGAGTGTGGCCACTTCGGCTGCCTTAAGGCAGTTGAGGGCACGAACGGACAGATGCATATCGGTCAGTTTCGTCTTGAGCAACTGACGCATATGAAGCACCTCTTCGTCAAACTCTTTGTTCTCGTCCTCAGCACGATCTTCCACTGTTATCTTCTCGTCGGAGAAGAGAGCGAAATGCTGAATAAGGATCTTTGCGGCCTCCTGAAGCGCGTCTTTGGGCGTAATGGAACCGTCCGTGGTGATGTTGAGCGTAAGCTTGTCGTAGTCGGTCTTCTGTTCTACGCGGAAGGGATCTACCTGATACATCACGTTGCGGATAGGAGTGTAGATAGAGTCGATCGCCAACTGCGAGGGTTCGTTGCAGAAGATGCGGTTCTCATCAGAAGGTACGTAGCCGCGTCCCTTGTTGATGGTTATCTTCAGATGCATTGAAGCCTTGTTCTGCAGGTGGCAAATAATTAAATCGGGGTTCAACACCTCGAAGCTGGTGAGCTTTGAAGAGATGTCGCCGGCACGAAATTCCTTTGTGTTGGCTACATCAATTTCTACGGTTTCACCCTCCTCTTCCTCGTTGATACGACGGAAGCGAACTTGCTTGAGGTTGAGAATAATGTTGGTTACATCCTCACGCACACCTGTAATAGTGGCGAACTCGTGATCTACACCATCAATCTTGATGGTGTTGATGGCGTAGCCTTCCAGAGAGGAAAGCAGGATGCGACGCAGAGCATTACCTATTGTAACGCCGAAACCGGGTTCAAGTGGACGGAACTCAAAGATGCCGTGCTTGTTGTCGCTTTCGAGCATTACAACTTTATCGGGCTTTTGAAATGCTAATATCGCCATGTGTGAGTTTTAGTGGATTTTGAGGTGGATGGTGTGTGTGGTGGTGCTGCCACGGCGCGGGCAGCAAATCGCTCTGTAGGAAAGGAACGATGTCCTTGATAGTAACAGGCGTAAGAACTCGGTGGGATTTACACCTAATTAGTTCTTAGAGTAGAGTTCTACGATGAGCTGCTCGCGGATATTCTCGGGAATATCGGCGCGCTCGGGGCGGTGGAGGAACTTGCCGCTCTTGCTGCTCTCGTCCCACTCTATCCAAGCGTACTTGCCGTGGTTGAAACCGGCTAACGCATCGGTAACTACCTCAAGCGACTTGGACTTCTCACGAACACCGACGATTTGGCCGGGTTTCACACTGTACGAGGGGATATTAACCACCTTGCCGTCAACAACAATGTGCTTGTGGCTTACCAACTGACGCGCAGCGGCACGCGTGGGAGCAATTCCCATACGGAAAACGACATTGTCCAAACGGCTCTCAAGGCTTTGGAGCAACACCTCACCGGTAATACCCGTGGAGCGTGCAGCCTTGTCGAAGAGATTGCGAAACTGCTTTTCAAGTACGCCGTAGGTATATTTGGCCTTTTGCTTTTCTGCGAGCATAATTCCGTACTCAGAGGTCTTACGACGACGGTTGTTGCCCTGCTGTCCGGGCGGATAATTACGCTTGGAGAGTACTTTGTCGGGACCAAAGATGGCTTCACCAAAACGACGCGCTAAGCGACTTTTAGGACCTATGTATCTTGCCATAGTGTATATTATGTTTTCAGATATAATTCTTTGTTAACCAGATGTATTGTCTCTTTACTGCTTTCGTGTAAACTATACACGACGACGCTTCGGGGGACGACAGCCATTGTGGGGCAGTGGCGTAACATCTATAATCTCGGTTACCTCAATCCCGGCTCCATGAACGGTGCGGATGGCACTCTCACGGCCATTGCCTGGACCTTTCACATAAGCTTTTACCTTGCGAAGACCTAAGTCGTAAGCCACTTTGGCACAATCCTGTGCTGCCATCTGTGCGGCATAAGGTGTATTCTTCTTGGAGCCACGGAAGCCCATCTTGCCAGCACTTGACCATGAGATGACTTGGCCTTCGCTGTTGGCAAGCGACACGATAATGTTGTTGAAAGAACTATGCACGTGGAGTTGTCCTTGCGCGTTAACTTTAACAACTCTCTTCTTTGCTGCAACTGTTTTCTTTGCCATATTCTAATGCTTATTTAGTAGCCTTCTTCTTGTTTGCAACAGTCTTCTTCTTTCCTTTGCGCGTGCGGGCATTATTCTTGGTACTCTGACCACGCACGGGGAGACCAATACGATGGCGAATACCACGATAGCAACCAATGTCCATCAGTCGCTTGATATTCATCTGCACCTCAGAGCGCAGATCACCCTCTACTTTGTAGTCCTCGCCAATGATGGCGCGAATCTTACCGGCTTGATCGTCTGTCCAGTCTTGAACCTTAATACCTCGGTCAACGCCGGCCTTGTCTAAAATTTTAGCAGCACTGCTGCGACCTATACCGAAAATATAGGTCAAGGCGATTTCACCTCGTTTGTTTTGAGGCAAATCGACACCAACTATTCGTATTGCCATATATAAATGTGTTGTTTGCTGAAGTGACTAACCCTGACGAAGCTTCATCTTGGGGTTCTTCTTATTGATAACATAGAGGCGACCTTTACGACGTACAATCTTGCAGTCGGCGTTGCGCTTCTTTACGGATGCTCGTGTTTTCATATTTATAGGATATTGTCTATATTATTTATAGCGGAATACAATCCGTCCTTTTGTCAAGTCGTACGGGCTCATCTCTACCTTTACCTTATCGCCAGGAAGGATTTTGATGTAGTGCATACGCATCTTGCCCGAAATGTGTGCGATTATCTCGTGGCCGTTTTCAAGCTCTACACGAAACATTGCATTGCTGAGAGCCTCAACAATTGTGCCGTCTTGTTCTATCGCGAATTGCTTTGCCATATATAAATGTGTTGTTAACTAACGTGGTTTGCTTACTGATTAGACCGCTCTATGATTTCTATTTCGTGGAACGAGGAAAGAATGTCGGCCTTGCCGTGGTGAATAGCAATGGTGTGCTCGAAGTGGGTACCGAGGCCGCCATCTTTCGTCGCTATGCTCCAACGATCGGGCAAAAGAGAAATCTGACGGGAATACTGCGTGGTCATCGGTTCAATGGCAATACACATTCCGTTTTTCAACATCTCTCCTGTACGGGGCTTTCCATAGTTAGGAACTTGTGGCTCTTCATGCATCTCTTTGCCTATACCATGGCCTACGAGCTCGCGAAGTACGCCGTAACCGTTTCCTTCTACGTGGCTTTGTACAGCATTGCCTATGTCTCCTATGCGGTAACCCGGAAGGGCTTGCGCTATGCCTTTGTAGAGAGCCTCTTTGGTGGTTTGCAACAAATGCTTGGCCTCTTGGCTGACTTCTCCTACCGAAAAGGTGTAGCACGAATCGCCGCAATATCCGTTGAGCTTCACGCCGCAGTCCACGGAAACGATGTCTCCCTCTTGAAGAGGTTTATCGTTAGGGATGCCATGAACCACGATGTCGTTTACCGAGGTACAAATCGAACAAGGGAACGCTGCTCCATAGGGATTGGGGAAACCCTTGAACGTAGGAATTGCACCATTGTCGCGGATATATTCTTCTGCAAGAGTATCTAATGCCTTTGTCGTGATACCAGGCTTTATCACCTTAGCGATTTCAGCCAGTACTCGTGACACCAATAAATTTGCAGCTCGAAGGAGCTCTATCTCGTCGTCGGTCTTCAGATAAATCATTCCAGACGTATCGTTTTAATACGCCGAAACAGTACGTGGACGTGCACGTCCGGCCTTTAGCAGACCATCGTAGTGGCGTACCATCATATGACTCTCAATCTGTTGGAGCGTGTCAATCACCACTCCGACAAGAATGAGCAGGGAAGTGCCGCCAAAGAACTGTGCAAACCCTTGCTTAATGCCAAAGATACTTGCAAAAGCAGGCAGGATGGCTATCAGGGCGATAAACAGTGAGCCAGGCAGAAGGATGCGCGACATCACGGTATCTATGTAGTTTGCTGTGTTCTTTCCGGGCTTGACACCTGGGATAAAGCCATTATTCCGCTTCATATCTTCAGCCATCTGCACGGGGTTCATGGTAATTGCCGTATAGAAATATGTGAAAGCGATGATAAGTATCACATAAATCACATTGTACAACACGGACGTATTGTCAAGCAGATTACGCATCACCCACCCGGGGTTCTCACTCCTTACTAAGGTAAGGGGAATAAACATCAAGGCTTGCGCAAAGATGATAGGCATCACATTGGCTGCAAAGAGCTTCAATGGGATATACTGACGAGCACCGCCTACCTGACGATTTCCTTCTACACGCTTGGCGTATTGTACGGGAATCTTACGCGTAGCCTGTGTGAGCAAGATAGCCAAGGCCATCACGAAGAGCAGAGCGATAATCTCAAAGAGGAATTTTATCAAGCCACCGCCTTCCGCGCCGGAGAGGGCTGTTGTACCCTCCTCAGCCAATGCAGCCGGCATACGTGCTATGATACCTATCATAATGATGAGCGAAATACCATTGCCGATACCCTTGTCGGTGATACGCTCGCCGAGCCAAAGAATGAACATTGAACCTGCGGCAAGAATAATTGTCGAGGTGAAATAAAACATTGCATTGGTCTCAACGAGGAATGCACCGTTGCCTACCTGAGAATGTAGGTTGATGAGATACGACGGAGCCTGAAACAACAACAAAAACACAGTCAGCCAACGTGTGTATTGGTTGATCTTACGGCGTCCGCTCTCTCCTTCGCGCTGCATTTTCTGGAAGTAGGGAACAGCAACAGCCAGAAGCTGAATGACGATGGAAGCCGAGATGTAGGGCATAATACCGAGTGCGAACACCGAGGCGTTCTCAAAGGCACCACCCGAGAACATATTCAGCAGTGACATCAGTCCCTCGCTGGTTTGTTCGTGCAACTGTTGAAGCGCACCGGGGTTTACACCGGGCAACACTACAAAGGAGCCGAACCTGTAGATGGCCACAAAGAGGAGTGTGATGAGCAAACGCGTACGCAAGTCCTCTATACGCCAAATGTTCTTTATGGTCTCGATTATTTTCTTCATCGACTCTTAGAAATGAATGTTAGAGTTTGTTTACCGTGCCACCGACTGCGGTGATGAGTTCTTCTGCTTTCTTAGAGAAAGCGTGAGCGGTAACGTCAAGTTTGGCAGTGAGCTGACCATTACCCAGAATCTTGAAAAGCTGGTTCTTTGATATATAGCCTGCTGCACGCAGCTCGTCAAAACCAATAGCCGTGAGGCCTTTCTGCTCGGAGAGTGCTTGCAGTGTGGAGACATTGATAGCCTTGTATTCCACACGGTTTATATTTTTGAAACCGAACTTAGGCAAACGACGCTGCAAAGGCATCTGTCCGCCTTCGAAGCCAATCTTCTTCTTATAACCAGAACGCTGCTTAGCTCCTTTGTGTCCACGTGTTGACGTGCCGCCCATACCAGAGCCAGGACCACGGCCTATGCGCTTACGTGTTTTTATAGAACCTTTAGCGGGTTTGAGTGTATGTAACTTCATATTGAACGATGTTTTGTATTAGTCAATAACCGTTACAAGGTGACGAACTTTACGGATTTGGCCACGCACGGTGGGTGTATCGGATAGTTCTACAACCTTGTTCATCTTTCTTAGACCCATCGCATCAAGCGTGCGTTTTTGGTCAATCGGCGCGCCGATACGGCTTTTTGTCTGCTTGATCTTGATAGTAGCCATAGTTGTTATCCTTTGAAAACTTTTTCTATTGATACACCACGCTGGGCTGCAACCATACGTGCGTCACGCATCTGGCTCAGCGCAGCAAAGGTGGCCTTTACCAGGTTATGGGCATTAGATGAGCCTTTCGACTTAGCCAACACGTCCTTAATACCGGCACTCTCAAAAACGGCACGCATAGCACCGCCTGCTACAACGCCTGTACCCTCCGAAGCGGGCATCACAAGCACCTTGGCACCACCATAGCGAGCCAACTGCTCGTGGGGAACGGTGCCATTGAGTACAGGCACCTTAATAAGGTTTTTCTTAGCGGCCTCTATGCCTTTGGCAATGGCGGCCTGCACCTCGCCTGCTTTACCTAAGCCGTGGCCTATCACACCTTTACCATCGCCTACTACCACAATGGCGGCGAAAGTGAACGTGCGACCTCCTTTGGTGACTTTTGTCACACGATTGATAGCAACCAGCCTATCTTTTAGTTCTTCGCTGCTAACGTTTATTCTGTTTGTTGCCATAATCATTTAGAATTTAAGACCACCCTTGCGAGCACCTTCTGCGACTTCTTTTACACGACCGTGATAGAGGTATCCATTGCGGTCAAACACTACTTCCGTGATGCCAGCGGCCAAAGCACGCTCTGCCACCAATTCGCCAACCTTGCCAGCCTGCTCGCTCTTTGGCATCTTCTCAAAGCCGAGTGAAGAAGCACTAACAAGTGTTGTAGCCTTTACGTCGTCTATTAACTGAACGTATATCTGCTTATTGCTACGGAACACGCTCATACGCGGACGAGCGGCGGTGCCGGAAATTTTGCTGCGAATCCGATATTTAATGCGGATGCGACGTTGTTCTTTCTTTGTCGTCATAATCTTACGCGGTTAATTTATTTGGCACCAGCTGCCTTGCCCGACTTACGACGGATCTGCTCACCGAGGAACAGTACGCCTTTGCCTTTGTAGGGCTCGGGTTTGCGGAAGGAACGAATCTTTGCACACACAAGGCCGAGCAGTTGCTTATCGCAGGATTCGAGGCAAATGTACGGGTTCTTGTTTCTCTCTGTCTTGGTCTCCACCTTGATCTCGGCGGGAAGTTGGATAAAGATAGGGTGTGTATAGCCGAGCGAGAACTCTACGAGGTTGCCCTGGTTGGAAACGCGGAAGCCCACGCCCACAAGTTCCATCTCTTTCTTATATCCTTGGCTCACACCGACTATCATATTGTTTACCAAAGCTCGGTACAAGCCGTGGAAAGCTTGCTTCTGCTTTTGGTCTACTTCGCTTTTCTCATCTATCGAAAAGGACACAATGCCATCTTCGACAGAAACGATTATAGACGGATCAACGCTTTGGGATAATTCACCCTTCGGACCTTTTGCGGTCACTACATTATCCTTGAGCGTAACAGTTACGCCCGCAGGAATGTTAATCGGCAATTTACCTATTCTTGACATAGTGTTGCTCCTTTATTAATATACGTAACACAATACTTCGCCACCTATCTTCAAGTTGGCTGCTGCCTTATTAGTCATCACGCCTTGCGATGTAGACACGATGGCAATACCGAGGCCATTTATCACACGCGGCATATCACGATAGCCGGTGTACTTGCGCAGGCCGGGGCGTGATATGCGCTTCAGATTGCGGATAGCATTCTCGCGCGTTTGCGGGTTATACTTCAACGCAATCTTAATGGTTCCTTGTGGGCCGTCATCTACGAACTTAAAGTTAAGGATGAAGCCCTGTTCGAAGAGGATTTTTGTAATCTCCTTCTTCAGATTTGACGCGGGGATCTCCACCACCCTGTGGTTGGCACGGATAGCGTTGCGGACACGCGTCAAGTAATCTGCAATAGGATCTGTCATTTGATTGTTGTGGTTTAATTAATCGGGACTACCCCGACAATATTAAATAGATAAGGGAATAACACCGTAGCGTTTGTTACCAACTTGCCTTGCGTACGCCAGGTATGAGTCCCTGCGAAGCCATTTCACGGAACTGAATACGCGACAAGCCAAACAGACGCATATAACCTTTTGGACGTCCGGTTATCTTGCAACGATTGTGCAAGCGGATAGGATTGGCGTTGCGTGGTATTTTCTGCAATTTGCGAGCCGCCTCATAGGCCTCAGCGGGATCATTGCTCTTGTTGACAATTTCCTTGAGTTCAGCACGCTTCTTTGCATACTTGGCTACTAATTTGGCACGCTTCACTTCGCGTGCTTTCATTGATTCTTTTGCCATATTCTCTCTTACTTGTTAGCGTTCTTGAACGGAAGGCCAAACTCTTTGAGCAAGGCATAGCCTTCTTCATCGGTCTTTGCCGTAGTGACGAACGTGATATTCATGCCCACGATACGCTCAATAGAGTCAATATTGATTTCGGGGAAGATTATCTGTTCTTCAATACCGAGTGTGTAGTTACCACGTCCGTCGAGTTTGCTATTGATACCTTTGAAGTCGCGAATACGGGGCAGAGCCACGCGTACCAAACGCTCCAAAAATTCATACATTCTCTCACGACGCAAAGTAACCATCACTCCGATAGGCATTTTCTTGCGCAACTTAAAGTTGGCTACGTCTTTGCGCGATACTGTGGCCACAGCCTTCTGGCCAGTGATTGCCGACAGTTCGTTGATAGCCACTTCTATAATCTTCTTATCGGCAGTAGCCATACCCAAGCCCTCGTTTACTACAATCTTCTTGAGAACGGGGATTTGCATCGGTGATGTATAGCCAAACTGCTTCATCAACGCCGGGGCGATACGCTCGGCGTATTCTTTCTTGAGACTTGCTGTATTACTCATCACTTAATCTCCTGCCCGGATTTTTTAGCATAACGAACCAGTTTACCGTCCTCCAGACGACGTCCCACACGGGTAGGTTTGCCGCTCTTGGGGTCCAGCGGGTTCAGGTTAGAAATATGGATCGGTGCCTCCAGCTTGATGATGCCGCCCTGCGGGTTTGCAGCGTTAGGCTTCTGGCTCTTGGAGACGATGTTCACTCCTTCTACAACGGCACGTTGCTCTTTTACCAACACTTTGAGGACTTTTCCTGTCTTGCCTCTGTCCTTACCGGTGTTGACGAAAACGGTGTCGCCTTTCTTGATATGTAACTTACTCATTACGTTTCGTGTTTTTGCGGGTTAAAGCACTTCGGGTGCGAGCGAGACAACTTTCATATTTACGGCACGAAGTTCGCGAGCCACAGGACCGAAGATACGGCTGCCCCTCAGTTCACCGGCGTTGTTGAGCAACACACAGGCGTTGTCATCAAAACGTATGTAAGAACCGTCGGCACGACGGATCTCTTTTTTCGTGCGTACTATCAATGCTCTCGACACAGCACCTTTCTTAAGGTCGCTCGACGGGATAACGTTCTTTACGGCTACGACGATGATGTCGCCCACAGAAGCGTAACGACGGCGAGTACCTCCGAGCACGCGGATGCAAAGTGCCTCGCGAGCCCCACTGTTGTCAGCAACAGTAAGTCTTGTTTCAGTCTGTATCATAATTACTTCGCTCTTTCTAAGATTTTAACTACCCTCCAAGTCTTGGTTTTACTCAAGGGGCGAGTTTCCATTATCTGTACGGTGTCGCCAATGTTGCAATCATTAGCTTCATCGTGGGCGTGATACTTCTTTGTCTTCAAGACGAATTTGCCATAAATGGGGTGAATCTCCTTGAAGCGAGAAGCAACAACAACAGTCTTATCCATTTTGTTGCTAATTACCACACCTTGGCGCGTCTTTCTTAAGTTTCTCTTTTCCATAGAGATGCGTGGTTACTTTTTTAATTCTAATTCACGCAGCACGGTTTTAAGGCGTGCAATGGTACGACGAGCCTGCTTAATCTTGGAGGGGTCTTCCAGCGGTGTGACGTGATGGTTAAACTTCATCGTCTCGTAGTTGGAAACCTCGGTCTGGATGCGCTCACGCAGTTCATCTGCAGAGAGTGCGCGGATTTCTGCTATCTTCATAATCAGGCGTTCTTATCGTAATCGTGACGTACAACAAACTTCGTAGTTACGGGCAGTTTCTGAGCGGCTAAGCGCAGTGCTTCTTTTGCTACTTCGAAACTTACTCCTTCAATCTCAAAAATGATACGGCCGGGGGTTATAGGATAAACGTATCCTACGGGGTCTCCCTTACCTTTACCCATACGGACATCGGCAGGTTTCTTTGTCACCGGCTTGTCGGGGAAGATGCGTATCCAACTCTGACCCTCACGTTGCATATAACGTGTCATAGCCACACGGGCGGCCTCAATCTGACGGGCTGTTATCCAGTGTGTGTCGAGGCTCTTTATCCCGAAACTACCAAAGGCGAGTTGGGTGCCGCGATGAGCATTCCCTTTTGCGCGACCTTTTTGCGGCCTTCTGTACTTGGTTCTTTTAGGTTGTAACATAACTGTTTTACATTTTTCGGGGTTTACCTACGCTCGGATGCTCCGCGACGACGGCCACGCCGTTCGCCACGTCCGCCAAAATTGCCACGCGGCTCTTTGTCTTGCTGGAAGTTGGGAGCCAAGTCGCGTTTGCCGTAAACCTCACCTTTACATATCCACACTTTGATACCGAGTACGCCTACCTTGGTGATAGCCTCGTTCTGGCTGTAGTCAATGTCGGCACGGAAGGTGTGGAGCGGGGTACGTCCTTCCTTATACATCTCGGAACGTGCGATTTCTGCGCCATTCAGACGACCTGATATCTGCACTTTTATTCCTTCTGCACCAGCACGTATGGCATTGCCGATGGCGTTTTTTATAGCGCGGCGATAAGCCACACGACGCTCTATCTGACGGGCAATGCTGTCGCCAACGATATTGGCATCTACATCTGGACGACGTACCTCAAAGATGTTGATCTGTACATCCTTGTCGGTAATCTTTTTGATTTCTTCTTTGAGTTTATCAACCTCTTGGCCACCCTTACCGATGATGATACCGGGACGTGCGGTACACACGGTGATTGTAATCTTTTTCGGTGTACGCTCTATCACGATACGTGAAAGGCTGGCGTTGGCCAAGCGGGCGTTCAAATACTTGCGCAGCTTGCTGTCCTCAAGTATATTGTCACCAAAACTGTTGCCACCATACCAATTGGAGTCCCAACCGCGAATGATGCCGAGACGGTTACTAATCGGATTAACTTTCTGTCCCATAAATTATTCGTTTTCAGTTTTAGTTCCTACAAATACTGTGACATGGTTGGAACGCTTGCGTATGCGGTGGCCGCGACCTTGTGGCGCGGGGCGCAGTCTCTTGAGCGTAAAGCCTTCATCAACAAATATCTTGGTAATGAACAATTCGCCTTCCTCGGCTTTACGTTCATTCTTCTGTTCCCAGTTGGCGATAGCCGAGCGGAGAAGCTTCTCCACGTCTGCGGAGGCTGCTTTCTTGGAGAACTGCAGAACACCGAGGGCTTTGCCTACCTCCATACCGCGTACCAAGTCAACAACATAGCGCATCTTACGGGGGGAGGAGGGGACATTGTTCAACTTTGCAAAGAACATCTGCTTCTTTGCTTCCTTACGAGCCTCTGCGGCTTTTCTCTTTCTGTTACCCATTATTCAGTTTATAATATCTAAATGGTAAACGATGTGCCTGCTTATTTCTTATTGCCAGCGTGGCCTCCGAATTTACGTGTCGGGGCAAACTCGCCGAGTTTGTGGCCTACCATATTTTCGGTTACATAAACAGGGATGAACTTGTTGCCGTTATGCACTGCTATCGTGTGCCCTACGAAATCCGGAGAGATCATGCAAGCACGCGCCCATGTCTTCACCACGTTCTTCTTGCCACTTTCGTTCATAGCAAGAATTTTCTTCTCTAAGGAGACAGTGATATACGGTCCTTTTTTAAGTGAACGACTCATATTATAGTCTTTAGGCGTTTAGTTACTTACGACGTTTTGCTCTCTCAATGATATACTTGCTCGAATGCTTCTTGGGCGAGCGTGTCTTCTTGCCCTTGGCATAGAGGCCTGTGCGTGAGCGTGGGTGTCCACCGCTCTGGCGCCCCTCACCACCACCCATCGGGTGATCTACGGGGTTCATCACTACGCCACGGTTGTGCGGACGACGCCCGAGCCAACGGCTGCGGCCGGCTTTTCCTGACTTCTCAAGCGAGTGTTCGCTGTTGCCAACGCTACCTATTGTGGCTTTGCAAGCGCTGAGTACTTTGCGTATCTCACCACTGGGTAGCTTAATCACACAGTAGTCTCCTTCGCGGCTGGTGAGCTGTGCGAAGTTGCCTGCCGAGCGCACGAGCAGCGCACCCTGTCCGGGGCGAAGCTCAATGTTGTGAATCACAGTACCCACGGGGATGTTCTTCAGCGGCAAGCAGTTTCCTACTTCGGGTGCTGCGTCAGCACCAGAGAGCAGTTTGTCGCCTACCTTAAGGCCGTTGGGTGCTATGATATAGCGTTTTTCTCCGTCTGCATAGAAGAGCAGAGCGATACGAGCCGAGCGGTTGGGGTCGTACTCTATCGTCTTCACTGTCGCAGGCACACCATCTTTCTCTCGTTTGAAATCTATGAAGCGGAATTTCTTTTTGTGGCCGCCACCGATATAACGCATCGTCATCTTGCCGCTGTTGTTGCGGCCACCGGTGCGACGCTTTCCGCAAACGAGAGATTTCTCCGGCACGGATGCAGTAATCTCTTCGAACGTGCCGATAATCTTGTGTCGTTGCCCAGGAGTTGTGGGCTTCAATTTGCGTACTGCCATTACTTTTATTAGATATTGCTATAGAAATCTATACTTTCACCATCTTTCAAGGTTACATAGGCTTTCTTGAAAGCATTGGTGCGTCCTTTTATAAATCCGCCACGTGTATAGCGGCTTTTGTTCTTGCCAGCGTAGATGCAGGTGTTGATCGCTTCTACGTTTACGCCGAACCTCTTTTGGATCTCTGCCTTAATCTGTGTCTTGCTGGCCTCGGGGCGTACAATGAAACCGTAGCGTCCACGCTTCTCGGTTTCGTTGTTCATCTTTTCAGTGATGATTGGTTTAATAATGTATCCCATAGTAAGCGGCGTTTTATTTGTTTAAGACAGCCTCTACGCTCTCCACGGCTTTCTCTGTCATCACGAGTACGGCACTGTCAAGAATGCCGTAAGTGTTGAGGTCGGCAGCAACAGCCACATTTGCCTTCGGCAGGTTGCGCGAGGAGAGATAGATGTTAACATCCGACTGGGGAACCACCACCAGTACTTTCTTATCAGCCACGTTGAGGTTGTTGAGGAGTTCAACAAACAGTTTGGTTTTGGGCTCTTCAAATGTGAAATCCTCCACTACGAGGAGAGCATTCTCCTGCACTTTATAGCTCAGTGCGCTACGTCGTGCAAGACGCTTCACCTTTTTATTGAGTTTGAAAGAGTAATCGCGTGGTTTGGGGCCGAACACACGACCTCCGCCGCGCAACACAGGCGATTTGATATCGCCGTGGCGTGCACCGCCGCCGCCTTTCTGACGACCGAGCTTGCGGGTAGAACCAGCGATTTCGCTGCGCTCTTTGCTCTTAGCCGTGCCTTGGCGCTGGTCTGCCATATACTGCTTCACATCGAGATAAATCACATGGTCATTCGGCTCAATGCCGAAGACATTGTCGCTGAGCACCGCCTTGCGGCCGGTGTCTTTGCCTTTAATATCCAATACACTCAGTTCCATCACTTGCGAATTATAACGATTGAACCTTTACACCCGGCAACGCTGCCTTTGATGAGCAGCAAGTTCTTCTCGGGTATCACTTTGAGTACACGCAGGTTTTGCGTCGTCACGCGCTCGTTACCCATCTGACCTGCCATACGCAGTCCCTTAAACACTTTCGCGGGATACGAGCAGGCACCGATAGAACCGGGTGCGCGCAAGCGGTCGTCCTGGCCGTGTGTCTTCTGGCCTACGCCGCCGAAACCGTGACGTTTCACGACACCTTGGAAGCCTTTTCCTTTAGACATCCCCGTGACATCTACAAAAGCAGCATCACTGAAAAGGTCTACTGTCAGCGTATCGCCGAGGTTGAGTTCTTGGTCGAAATCTTTGAACTCGGCTAAATGACGCTTCGGGGTAACTCCGGCCTTCTTGAAATGGCCGCGAAGGGGGGCAGAGGTGTTCTTCTCTTTGGCTTCTTGGAAACCGAGCTGAACGGCGGCATAACCGTCTTTCTCTACGCTCTTCACCTGAGTTACAACGCAAGGACCAGCTTCGATCACAGTGCATGGCACATTCTTGCCATCAGCACTGAAAACGGAAATCATTCCGATTTTCTTTCCTAATAATCCTGGCATTTCTGTTGTTTGATTGATGTTTATTGTCTTTGTTGTTCAGCGTAGCCCGTCTTGTCTTCGCGAGTGACGTGTCGGGACACTGTGTTGTTTTTCACACAACGCGGCATCTACTTCGGCGCGATACCGTATATATAATAAGCAGGTTTCAGTCGTTTCCTACTTTTGCGGCTGCAAAAATACAATCTTCTTTCATACAGACAAACTTTTTCTTGTTTTTATGCGAAAAACAGCATAAGAAAATCAAGAAAAATCGCCTCCTTTTCGAATTTTGCTATATTGACATTGCGATTTGTGGGCATTTTTATGGTTGCGTTCGCTCTTCGTGGCTTATTTTTCAGGAGCAAAAAGCTAACGCCGTTGGATAGAAAAAAGGAATTCGAGTTTCGCACGTAGTGAAAGCCCCATTCAGTGTTGTAGGTATAGCAGCCAAGGTGTAAGCCTCTGGAGGCGTAGGCGGCTCGTTTGCATCATTTTTGCAGCGAGCCGCGTGCGCGCTCCTATATGCAGGCGAGGATGCGTGCGCTCATAGCATAGTCCGACCGTGATTAAACATAGTCCGATTGATTCTAAAATCAAAGCCTTTGATTTTAAAATCAATCCGATTGATTTTAAAATCAATCGGACTAAGTTTAAACCCGTCCTACCGCGATTAACACTCCGTCCAACCTATTTTCTCTTTCCCGCTTTTGCCATTCTCAGGTTGATGATACGTTTATGATTCATGCTTTGTGAGTAATGAAATAAGGAATTAAACACTCGGCGCGAAGCCGTTGGCTTAGAATTTATGCTACTTTTGCAGTCGGATTTGAAAAGGTGTGCTATAATCCGATGCTTTTCCTATGAAGTTAGCGATAGTAATTCTCAACTGGAACGGTGCTGCGATGCTTCGTCGCTTTCTGCCCTCGGTGGTGGCATCGCTGGAACCAGATTGCGAAGTAATTGTGGCCGACAACGGTTCTACCGACGACTCGCTGGCCTTGTTAGAGCAGGCGTTTCCCACGGTACGCCGCATTGCACTGCCCGAGAACTACGGTTTTGCCGAGGGCTACAATCGCGCTTTGGCTCAGGTAGAGGCACAATACTTCCTTTTGCTCAATAGCGATGTACGCGTAGAGGTCGGCTGGCTGCGCCCACTTCTTAATTATATGGACACCCATCCTGAGTGCGCCGCGTGCCAGCCCAAACTTCTTTCGGAGCGCGACCCGTCAATGTTTGAATACGCCGGTGCGTGCGGGGGCTATATTGATTGGTACGGCTATCCGTTTTGTCGCGGACGCGTTTTTAGCACCGTAGAGCGCGATGCTCACCAATACGACACCATTGTCAGAATCTTATGGGCAACGGGGGCGGCATTGCTTATCCGCCGCGCGGACTGGGAGGCTGTAGGCGGCTTAGACGGGCGCTTCTTCGCCCACATGGAGGAGATAGACCTCTGCTGGCGGCTTCGTACCCGTGGTCGCGACGTGGTTTGTGTACCACAGAGCTGCGCCTTCCACGTTGGCGGCGGCACACTGGCACAAGGCAATCCACACAAAACGTTTCTTAATTTTCGCAACAACCTCTTGTTGCTCTACAAAAACCTACCCGCCCGCCAGCTACGCCGTGTACTGGTGGTGCGTTTCTTTTTAGACTATCTTGCCGCGATAAAGTTCCTTATGGGTGGCAGCCTTGGCGAGGCCACCGCCGTATGGCGTGCCCGGCGCGAATTTCACCGCATCCGCCACCAGTTTCGCCCCGAGCGCGAGGCAAACCTCCGCCTCGCCACCACACAAGCCATACCCGAGATTATGTCAGGCAGCCTGCTTGTGGCCTACTATCTAAAAGGACGAAAAACATTCGCGCAACTCGTTAGCGACAAGCACACATAGAACGACAACAACGAAACTCCCACTTTTTTAAGTACTAAAGGCACGGCGATACAAAAGATAATCGTACTTTTGCCACGCATACCCGCTTCAATTCCACTATATTCTTATATGAGCACACAAAAAAACTCTTTCTACAAACTATCAAACGGCGTACTGCTCAACAACCGATACGAAATACACGAACTCCTCGGAGCTGGCGGCTTCGGCAACACATATTTAGCGCGCGATACGCGTTTTAGTGCCAGCACCATATTTGTGTGCGTCAAAGAATTCTTTATCAGCAACCAATGTGTGCGCGCACAAGATGGTAAGACGGTAGTCCTCACCGACCCCACCAATCTCAACAGCTTCGAAGATATGCGCCGTCGTTTCCGTCGCGAGGCAGAGCGTATGTTTACCTTGCGCGATGAGCACATCGTTCGCGTGAGCGACCTCTTCGACGAGAATGCCACGTCATACTACGTGATGGACTACGTGACAGGCCGCTCCTTAGCACAAATAGTAGCCCAAAGCGGGGCATTGGACGAGCCTGAAGCACTCAGATACATCTTGCAACTGCTGCAAGGCCTTCGTGTCATCCACCGTATCGGTATGGTGCATCTCGACATCAAGCCCGGCAACGTGATGGTGGACAACGAAGGAAGAGTCATACTCATTGACTTCGGCGCGTCAAAGATTATAGAACCCGATGCCCGCACGCTCTCAGCCGTAATGCTCAACACACCAGGCTATGCCCCGTTAGAACAGACGCTGGTACGCCTCGACCGCATCGGCGAGTGGACAGACCTCTACGCAGTAGGCGGCACACTCTTCAAGCTCGTTACCGGACATACGCCCGCCAACGCCCAAGAAATCATTGAAGAGAACGAAAACGCTTTCAAGTTTCCCGACCACGTGTCCCAACCCGTCCGCGAGTTGATACTATGGATGATGGACAGCCGCATCGCCAACCGTCCACACAGCACCGACGAGGTGATTTCGCGTATAGAAAAAGTCCTCCAAGAAAGTGCCAACACCCCAACGCCGAAACCCACCACACCACCTTCCAAGACTACCGGCGATGAACAGCAGCCCGGCAGCCGCACACCCCAGCCGAGTGCTACACAGCCGCAGCCAAACAATATCCCCGCCTCACAGCCCAACGCCCAACCCGATGCACAGTCAGCAGTGCCACTCTTTACAGCTGGCAGCCCAAAGAGCACTAACAAATCTACCTCAACGGCCTTAGGCAGCGACATCTCTATTCTCTCCGAGTCAGAAACAAAGGGATTAGAAATAGAAGAAGCGGTGGCTGTCGCACCTGCTCCGCAAAAGGCAAAACCTGCCGCTATGGAGGCCGAAACAATAATGCGCCCCGTAAAAACGAGTAAGAAAAACACAAAACCACAAACCGCTCCCCCAGCCCCGCAACCCACATCGCCACAACCCGTACAGCAACCTGTACCGTCTAATCCGTTCACCAACCCAACGCCAGCCGCATCCCCAACACAACAAATGCCCTACAACGGATACGGACAGCCACCACAAGGGCAACCAACTGCACCATACGGGCAACAGACTGCACCATACGGGCAACAGACTGCACCATACGGGCAACAGACTGCGCCATACGGCATCCAGCCGGACTATCCCTACCAGACAAACCCCACTCAGCAGTATCCGAACCCCACTCAGCAGTATCCGCCCTTAGGCTATGGCTCACCCACTCCTGCCGATGACAAGACGGAACTCGATATGTATGCTGCTGGCTCACACCCCAATGTGCCTAACAGACCTCTCGCCCCGCAGACACCAAACAACGGCTCTGCAAAAAACAAACTCGTTTGGGTCTTTGCTTTCCTGATGGGGTTGATATTAGTAGCACTCATCTATATCTTCGTATTCCGTAACAACTCATCGTCAAGTATGTACAACAACTACTTTGACGAAGCGGAGATCGACACTACCGCTACCTACTGACACCCACCGAAGAACATCCACATACACCAATAAACAAGTCCCGTGCAGAAAACAATCTGCATGGGACTATATTTTTGGCGTTACGCCTTAACGAATTTAGGCGTATAGCCAACAGATTACAAAACGAAAGTTTCAAGCGGCATATCAGACTAATACCAGTTTGTGGTTAAAGAGTCTTAAATTGGTAGCCCTGACTTTGTAGCCAAGCAATAGCGCGTGGTAAGGCATAAAGTAGTTTGTCTTGGCTCTTCAGCGAGTCGTGGAAAGTGATGATGCTTCCCGGGCGTGCATAGCGGCGCACATTGAGTAGGATATCACGCCCGTTGAGATGCTTGGAGTAGTCGCGTGTAACGAGATCCCACATCACGATGCGATACCCCGCCTTCCGTACGCGCCGATACTGCCCGGTTTTCATCCATCCGTGGGGCGGGCGAAAGAGGTCGCTGCCGATGAGTTTGTTGGCCTCGTCCACATCGCGCAGGTAACTACTCACGCCGTGGCGAAAGCCACCGATATGATGAAAAGTATGGTTGCCCAGACGGTGACCGGCATCTTTGACAAGTTGAAACTCCGCCGGATGTTTGCGCACGTTGTCGCCTACCATAAAGAAGGTAGCTTTCACTCCATAGCTCTCTAATATCTCAAGCACCCAGGGCGTCACCTCGGGAATAGGGCCGTCGTCGAAAGTAAGGTATATGCTCTGATCATAGCGGTTCATACGCCACAAAGCATGGGGATAAATCCAACGGAGATATGGAGCGGGCTGTTCAATAAACATAACGATACGAATTGCTTACATAGGCAAAGTTACAAAAAAATCTGTAACACAAGACAGATTTTGGAGCATTAACGCAGATTGAGCTATCGCGTCCTAAATAATCAGGAAAAAAGTGGAGGTAGTTGTTTGTGTTTCGGCAGCAGTGTAAAAGCCCATACAGGGCGGTGCAGGCTCCGGGAGCGCAGCGGCTCGCGTGCGTTCCCGGAGTCTGCGCTGCCGGACGGTTTTTCGAGGGGCTTACTTTTTGAAAAAGTATCCGCAACGCCCTTTTATAGGCATTGCGGAAAGAGATTTTGATGCGTTCGCACGTTTTTTAGCGAACAGCAAAAGTTTGTCTTCGGCAGACTTTTGCTCGCCGAGGCAATGCTGAAGCACGCTTCGCACTGCGCTTCTGGCTTAACGCAAAAGTTTGTCTTCTTATTTCAGCACGCCGAGTTGCTTGCCCACTTTTATGAAGGCATCAATGCACTGGTCGAGGTGTTCGCGTTCGTGGCCGGCACTGATTTGTACACGGATGCGCGCCTGGCCTTTCGGTACTACGGGATAGTAGAACCCTGTCACGTAGATACCTTCCTCTTGCAACAGTGCTGCATACTTCTGCGAGAGCGGAGCGTCGTAAAGCATCACGGCACAAATGGCACTCTGTGTGGGTTTGATGTCGAAGCCGGCAGCAATCATCTTGTCGCGGAAATAGTTTACGTTCTCCACAAGTTTGTCGTGCAGGTTGTTGCTTTCTTTAAGCATCTTAAACATCTCTATGCCGGCACCCACGAGGCCCGGTGCCAAGCTGTTGCTAAAGAGATATGGGCGGCTGCTTTGACGGAGTTTGGCAATAACTTCTTTCGGCCCGGTGGTGAAGCCACCCATTGCTCCGCCGAAAGCCTTGCCGAGCGTACCCGTGTAGATATCCACCCGGCCGTAGGTGTTGAAGAACTCGCTCACGCCGTGACCCGTGGGGCCTACCACGCCGGCGCTATGGCTCTCGTCCACAAGCACCAGGGCATCGTATTTCTCTGCCAAGTCACAAATCTTGTCCATCGGGGCTACGTTGCCGTCCATAGAGAAGACACCATCGGTGCAAATAATGCGGAAACGCTGCGCCTGTGCTTCTTGTAGGCAACGCTCCAAGTCGGCCATATCGGCATTGGCATAACGATAGCGCACCGCCTTACAGAGACGCACGCCGTCGATGATGCTCGCGTGATTGAGCGCATCGCTGATAATGGCGTCTTCGGCGGTGAGGAGCGGTTCAAACACACCGCCATTGGCATCAAAGCAAGCAGCGTAGAGAATAGTGTCCTCCGTCTTGAAATAGTCGCTGATAGCCGCCTCGAGCTCCTTGTGCATATCGTGTGTGCCGCAGATAAAGCGTACACTCGACATACCAAAGCCGCGCTTGTCCATAGCGTTCTTCGCCGCCTGGATAAGGCGTGGGTGGTTGCTCAGACCGAGATAGTTGTTGGCACAGAAGTTGAGCACCGTCTTGCCACCCACTTGAATGGCGGCTTGCTGCGGGCTTTCAATAAGGCGCTCCTCCTTGTAGAGGCCGGCCTGACGGATGTCCTGAAGTTGTTGTTTCAGGTGGTCTTGAAATTTACCGTACATAAGTTTATCGGATAGGGTTAGAATTATTCGCTTTTTTAGCAAGAGCAAAAGTACTTTAATCAACGAGCCACGCCAAAGCGAAAAGGTTTTTTTTAGCCTTAACGAACCAATCAAGGCTCGTTTTATTTGTTTTTGCGCTCGTCTTGCAGTAATTTTGCTGCGTAATAAGGAAGAGGGAAACGAAGAGGTTTCACACCTCCCGCCTTTTTTCGACCATCTTCTGTTCCCCCCTTGAACCCCAAAAACCTAAAATCTAAATAATCCCCATGAGAAACATTCTTGTGATTGGCGCAACAGGCCAAATCGGTTCCGAACTAACGATGAAACTGCGCAAGACCTACGGCAATCGCCACGTAGTTTGCGGCTACATCCCCAGTGCCAAACCCAAAGGCGTACTCAAAGAGAGCGGCCCGTACGAGATTTGCGATGTCACCGACGGCGAGCAGATAGCCACCGTTGTGCTTAAGCACAATATCGACACCATCTTCAACCTCGCCGCCCTCCTCAGCGTAGTGGCCGAGGGGCGTCCGCAACTCGCCTGGAAGATTGGCATTGATGGCCTGTGGAACGTTCTCGAAGTGGCACGCGAGCACGATTGTGCCGTCTTCACGCCGAGTAGTATCGGCTCCTTTGGCCCCGAGACACCGGCCGACAACACCCCGCAAGACACTATACAACGCCCGCGCACCATTTACGGCGTGTCGAAGGTAGCCACGGAACTCCTTTCCGACTACTATCACAATAAATATGGAGTGGACACACGCTCGGTGCGTTTCCCCGGGCTTATTTCCTACGTCACCCCTCCCGGCGGTGGCACCACCGACTACGCCTGCGATATCTATTATAGTGCCGTGCGCGGCGAAAAGTTTATATGCCCCATTGCTGCCGGGACGTATATGGACATGATGTATATGCGCGATGCACTTAATGCTTGCGTCAACCTGATGGAGGCCAACCCCGACCGGCTTATCCACCGCAACAGTTTCAATATCGCCTCAATGAGTTTCGACCCCGAGGGGCTTGCCGCAGCCATTCGCAAGTACCAGCCCGAATTTGAAATGGAATACAATGTCGATCCGCTAAAGCAAGCCAATGCCGACAGTTGGCCCAACAGCATCGACGACACCTGCGCCCGCCAAGAGTGGGACTGGGAGCCGCGCTTCGACCTTGACTCTATGACCAAAGATATGCTCGACAAACTCAATGTGAAGTTGCTCGGATAACGCACTCTCCTTTATTAAAATAGCGGCTACGCTGGCGAGAAAGACTCTCCCGTGCGCTATATCCGAAACATTTTTGTAGCGAATAATAGGCGTGCGCGTTGGCGGCCTTGGGGCCGCTCGCGCTGCGCCTATTATTCGCTACAAAAATGTTTCGGAGGCGCTGCACTGAACAAGGATATTTTCAAAGGGAGTGTTCATTTTTTTGCCGTCAAACGCGCATTCGTTCGTTTTCACCAAACCTTTGCTCGCCAAGGCAAAGCTGAAGCAAGCTTCGCTTTGCCTTGGCGAGCAA
>ERZ842401.2154-NODE-2154-length-26717-cov-10.024867_pt1 | contig 26717 bp, 32 predicted proteins | sample MGYA00521270_ERZ842401 | MGnify/ENA primary metagenome ERZ842401 (study PRJEB31892, sample SAMEA3878208) | bioreactor metagenome | biome: Moose rumen | place: Sweden | collected 2011-10 | study: EMG produced TPA metagenomics assembly of the PRJEB12797 data set... | reverse complement strand
TCCTGTTCTGTTAACTGCTGTGCCATTCTCATTACCTCTCAATGTTGAATCAACACTATTTACATTTTCATCGTAAGCTTTTGCCGAAATATTGTCAACGTCATTCTGAGGGATCTGTTTAGCAAGACTTTCAATATTTTGTACTGCGTCCTCCTGTTGTTTGATAAGAGATGGAATATTTACTCCTGCATCAACAACCTGATCAGCACCTTTTAGAGATGGAATTAACGCATCAATATTTTCGTCTGACAAATCAAAAGGAGTTGTTTTTCCAAGATTTTCAGCATATTCAGCCGCTTCTTTTTCAGCTGCTTCTAATTTGTTTTTACCAAGATTATCAACATAATTAGGAAGTGCAACGTCCATAAGGGCGTTTATAGCCATATTACCTGCTACATTTATTCCGGCGCTCTTTAAAACCTCATTAAGCGGCATGCCGGAATTATAGTTAGCAATCATTTCCGGAATAGTATCTGTAGGGATATCGACAAGTAAAGTATCAAGCCCAATAGCAGATAAATCTTTTGCTAGTTTGCTTCCACCTGCCATAGATGCAACAGTATCAACAAGCTCAGAACCATTAAGTATGCCGTTAGCAAGCATGGTAGATGCTGCCATTTCAGTTGCTTTACCTGCTCCATAAGCAATAGGACTTTGTGTTTGTTGTGACTCTCTGATACTTTCTTGCCTGTATTTATCCAAATCAGAATAATATTCAGACATTTTATCTTGTTCGTTATAGCCCTGTTCCATCCCATTTGTAAGCTTATCGCCTACTATTGAGGGGATCTGACTTATATTGTAGGCTTTATCTGTCAAACCACTAGTATAGGCCGCTGTGTTGCTAATCTTCTTTTCAAGTGCTTCAACGTTCCTTGCTTCTTGATATTCTTCGATAGAAACGCCGTTTGCTTCCAGGTAATCGTTGAGAGTATAGTTAGTACCATTTGCTTTATTGATTCTTGCAACCTGGTTTGTTGCATCATCTATCAATTTAATGGTATCTTCAAAACCCTTGTGATCTTCTTTGTACTGTTCAATATAAGCCTTGGCCGCTTCTTCCTCTGATGAAGTAAGTTGTCTTTTTGAGTCAACATAATCGCTAACATTGGTTGAATCGATTTTTACAATAGGAGTATTAGAACTGTTTTTGCTTTCATAATTTTCAGGGTGTTTCTCTTTATCAAGTTCAACCGCTAGTTCTTCAATGGTCTTGTTCTCACCGGTATAATCATTCATCTTGGCAAGTTCGGCATCAAGATCAACCCCTTTATCTGCTGCCTCTTTGCGATATTGGTCTACCAAATTATTAGTGTTTTCTTCATAATCTTGTTTTGCTTTTAAGCCTGCCATTTCAGCGTTACGTAGATTATAAAGTTCTTTTTCCATGCTCCCTTGTGGGAACAGATCAGGAACATCCGTTTTTACTTTTGATGTTTTTGATTTTGACGTTTTCTCTGTAGATTCAGATTCATTGACTTTTTCTGATTCTTCATAATTGTTTAATTTGTTGTTCACAACCAAAGTTTTATTATTAGTTGTTCCGGTGTTAGATAGATTATTACTATTTTTTGAACCAGTATTCGATTTTTGTGTAGCATTAGCAGCAGTATATTCAGCTTTCCTTTGCTGCCTTCTTGCTCTTCTTCGTTGAAAAGCTTCTTGATCAATATCATGTACGTCTTTAATACTTGGTATAGTATTATTTTCTTCTTCACTTTCGAAAAGAGATGATATCGAACTTGGTGCATCATCTCCGGATGTACTAACCGTAGAAGAGGATGTAGAAGAGGTAGAAGTTTTCTTTGAAGAAGAACTACTTGAAACCTTGCTTGTTTTTTGAGCGGCCTTTTGAGCAGCCTTAGCAGCTTTTTCTGCCTCTTTTTGCTGCTGCTCAATCGCGGCCAAAGAAGTTGCATATTCATAAGGATTTTGCCCTGAAAGTTCAGCTATTTTTCTTTGTGAACTTGTAGGGATAGTATATCCTGCCGCTTTATAATTAGCATCTGTAGCAGCTTGTAGTTGCGATATCCTGGTATTTATATCATCAAGTAAGCTCATGTTTTTCTCCCCTGTATAAAAAATCCCGGGTAATAGCCCTTTAAGCATATACCCGGGAATAACTTTGTAGAATATTAAGAATAAAGAGCTTGTACGAGTGCCTGTAAATTATTTTTCTTAGAATTTTCTATCATATCTTGGTATGATAGGTACTTTTGATAATTTGTATTAACATCAGCTTGTGCACTACCTTGTGTAGTATCTGTAAGTGCCTGTTCAAGAGGGTTAACTGTTTCACTAAAACTAAATGCATTCTGCGCATTCATGAGATTTTTAAGCGCTGTAAGATATGAACTGTCTGTAGATATATTGCCAAGACTTGCAGTCTGCATGTTATTAAGCGCGTTTTCTGCTGCCTGTAACTGTTGCATCTTTTGAAGTTCAAGTGAAGCCATCTGAGAAGACCAAGCATTTTGAGCCGATGCAACATTGTCATTATAGTTTCTAAGTAATTCAGCAAGACTTTTGGCTTGCTGCGTTTCGATTTCATTACGTGCGCTACCATAATTATTTAGCATAGATGCCTGTGTTGTTTCAGATGCGCCACCGTTAAGACCTTGAGCAGTTAGGGCTTGCTGTAAATTTTTTCTATTAAGCATGTTATTAATATATGCTTCCCTAAGAGATGCTTCTGCGTCTGAATCTATATCTTTTTTCGAAGCGTCATAACTGGTTTTTAAGGAGTTTTTAGCAGCATTAAGGTTGCTGTTATAATAATCACGCGCACTGCTATAAGCATTATTAATGGCATTAATATTACGCTCATAAGAAGCTTGCGCAGCTGCTCTTTGCTGTGCCAGATAATCGCTGTAAAGAGAATAGATATCTACAGAATCTGTAGAAGACGTATTCGAAGAAGTTCCACCTATAGAGACTCCATCAGGTAATTTAAATTCATCAAGTGATGAACTAGATGAGCTATTTGACGAACTAGATGATGATTTATTCTTTTGACTATTTGTCGTAGTTCTAGTAGTTGTGCTATATCCGGATTTGTTATTTGTACTGCCACTCGATACATAAGTATCTTTATCTTTTTCTCCAACAAGTGCCATTTTGCTTGCCTCCCTTTCTTAATCATAAATTGATTAAAGCGTTTCTGGTTTTTTTACCTACAATGCCGTCTACATCAAGTCCAAATTTAAGTTGAAAATCTTTTGTCGCCGATATGGTTTTATCTCCGGCTATACCATCTATTACTAGATTATAACCGCGTTTATTAAGCTCGTATTGTAGCCACTTGACACCTTCGCCCTTAGAACCTTTTTTTATAACTGCAAAAGGCTCAGTATATGGATTTCCAACCACTAGATCATCAGGATCATATTTGGCGAGGTTGTACTTGTTGATGATATTCAAGACAGAATTAACCTCTGTTGATGAAGTCATATAACCGCAAGCCTTAATCTGTGCCATCTGCTCTTTATAATCTGACGTTGCAAGCACTCGCTTATATAGTGACGTATTAAGCAATTCATAGTAATTAAATACAGATTGTTCCATTGAATCATACGCTCTAAACGCTGCCGATATAACTGTATGTTTGCCGATGGTATATTCTTCTGAGGTTCTAGAAGTATAAAAATTGCCGCTCCAATACTTCGTTGCCGTCTTGCCTGTTCCTACCTTCTGACCAAAATAAGCATTATGCGCTGACATGATCTTTGATGTGCCGTAGGCAGATTCCACGCAAGCCATTCCTATGCATACAGACGGCTTGACTTTGCCTAGATTTTTATAAGCTTTCTGCGCTAGTGGCGCAATCGTGGTTATAAACTGTCCTATCTGTGATGCTGTAGCCATGCTATCACCCCCTGTTTACGAAGGTCTGCACATTAACATTAGTGGATAGTAGCCCTTTCATTTGTTCTAAAGCTTCGTCAACATATTTGCTAAAAGTATCAAAGCTTATAATCTTAGCAAGCCAGGGAAAACGGATAAGAAAGAGATCATATACCTGTCTAAGCTTAAGTTTCCCTGTGCCACTTCCCAGTTCCTTTTCTGCCAATGTAACGGCATATAATAGCCACTCTTTAAGCGCCTTTATTTGCTCTTCTGTCGGCTTATTAAAATATCTGATGCAAATATATGTTATCGCAATTACAAGGGCTACAAGAGCAAAAATAACGTACCAATTATCGATTATAAATTCCATACGTCCTCACTTCCCGATTACTGTTTTATAGTAATCAAATACTCCCTTTTTGATAACAACACCCAAGATAACCAAAACTAATAATATGATAAGCATACTTACTCCCCCATATGGATATCCTCATCCCTCCCATACTTGTGTAAGTTCTCAGCTTTGGCTTTCCAAAAGTAAAAGCCGTGTCCTGCCGTGGCAAGTCCTATCAAAGCAACCGCTATCTCTGTAAAACCCGATATATCTTTGTCAAGAAATACCGCCACGGCAAGAAAGGCAAGAATAAGGGTCATAAGGATATCACTGAATAATACTATCTTCTTACTTGTTTCACTTCTTTGCTTTCTCAAAGTTTTTCTTCGTGTTCTCAAGAATTTTTACGCTTTCTCACTAATCGTGGCTACTTGAAAGATGCTCGTGGAGTTTTACCTTTGCCCTCTCAAGGTCTGCTGTATCTGTGTAGTTAGTATGAATGCAGTATGATAATTCAAAGTCTATTAAAGCAAGCATGCATGTCTGCATCACTTCTGAGGTTGTTTCTTGCCTTCTGAATCTATCATTTCCTTGTTTTAAAGATGCCTCAATCTCTGCAATCTTAATCTCGTGCCTTTGAACCTTCTCTTCCAAGGTATTGCGTGGCTTTCCAAGAAATTTGACAAAAGCAAAAGCAAGGACACATATATTCATGAATGTAAGTAGCATCTGCAATATCGGTAATACTGATAGTATATCCATAACCCAATCCCCCGAGTTAGTGTGTTAAATATTGCTTTACCGTACTAATTTATATATGGCTCACCTGTGATAAGTTCGTATTCTTCTGCTGTTATTCCAAGTGTTCTGCCTACAACATTATACAAACGCTCCTTTGACCATAAACCACGTTCATAATACCCTTTAAATTTCTCATAATTTTTTGAATGCTCCATTATCCACCTCACAATTCTATGTCAGACATCACAGCAATATATTCGATATTAGCAGTGTTTTGTTCAGTTTGGTCTGACAATACAGATGTACTTGCTATCACATTTTCATAATCTTCGGTCAACATAGCGTATTCTTCCCATTGATATAATCCGTCTTCGACCTCACTAATGTTTTTTGCTATTACAGTTTTATTGCCCCTAATAAATAAGGGTTCTGGGCAATAATCACCCTGGCAATGCTGCCATGCGTTTATCATATCTACTTATCCTCCTTTTTAGATTTTGAATATTTATGTATTTTGCAAATCTTTCAACAAAAATATTGTAAGTATCTGTCTGAGAAAACCATCCTAAATAAGATAATGCTTGCTTTACGCTGTAAATAGTTGGCTTTTCCTTTGACAGTCTTTTAGCTTTTCTACAAGCTTTATACAAGATTGTTCGTCTTAAAGTGATTTTGTTTCTGTAAAATCTATAACCCATAAAATCGAGTGGTCTTGATTCTATGGGAAATACCTGCCAGTTATCTTTTAGATGCAGTCCTAAATCATTCTCAAGATATTCTCCAATCCTTTTTCTGATTTCATAAAGTTTTTGCTTGTCAGAGTCAAACACTATCATGTCATCCATATACCTGATATAATGTCTTGCTCCTAATTCCTCTTTAATATAATGGTCAAGTTCTGTTAAATACCAATTGGCAAGCCATTGAGAAGTGTAGAATCCAAGTGGCAAGCCTTGATCGTTAACATTGACAATCTCAATAAGGATTTTTAAAAACCTCTCATCATGTATCTGCTTAGTAAGTTTCTTTATTACAATATCATGCGGCACAGAATCAAAGTATTTTCTTATATCCATTTTCAGACAACACTTAGTACCTCCAACATCATGTGCAAGCCATTTTTTTATCTGCTTCATCCCCATTGTTCCGCCCCTATTAGGAATCGAACCATAAGAATGTTCGTACATGGGTTTCATTATGATAGGCTTTAAGACATTAATTGTCATGTGATGTATTATCTGCTCTCTGAATGACGGAACTATGATTGTCCTTTTCTTTCGTTGTATGCCATCATATATTTGTATTGGCGTGTGATTGTCATTATAAAAGCCTACCGCCTGTTCTCTTATCCACTCAATATACTTATCAGGATTATCATGTAGTTCTCTAAAATGTCTGCGTTTCAATTTATGCTTACATACATTCTTTATTGCGAGTCTAATATTTTCTTCTGAAATAAATTGTTCATAAAGATGATTATAAGATTTCATTCTCTCTTATCCTCTCAACCACTTTCGACTAGCTACTTGCAGTTGTTTATACGAGTTAATTTTCACCAAGGGGTGAGGAATATAGAGGGCATTTAGTTATTATTCCATAATCAGATAAGTTTGCGCAGCCCCATTGTTCCAGTTGGAATTAGACAACGTGTTGTTCAAATTCAACGTAAACGTACCGTAAGTCGAACTGTTGTTACAGTTACCACCTACATGGGTAAAACGTCGCACTCTATACCCCTGTTGTGTTTAATATATTAGCTTGTAACTGGTTTTAAAGAGAGCGCAGCCCCAGCGGCCCAGGCGGAAAGAGACAACGCGTCGTACAAAACCAACGCAAACGCACCGCAAGCCGAACTGCTGTTACAGGTACCACCCACAAGGGCAAAACGCACTCCTGATGAAGACCAGCAACTATCTGAATAATAATTCCCATTCGTACCACCAAACGCACTTGCTAAAAGCGCTCCATTACTATATGCACTTTCTTTTGTTATGTAGCTACTAGAAAGATTAGTTGCGATAGTCTTACCTGTTAAATAATTGCTCGGAGCACTATCGCTTTCAATATATCCTGCGGCACTACTTCCATCTGCTGTACCATAAGTGAGTTTATAAAGCTGTGTGCCACTACTTATTATAAGCCCTGCCATTCTTCGCCACTGATTTGCGAAATAATTCTCCATACCAAATACTTTACAAACAGAATTGCTCTGTTTTCCGTAAAACATGCCCTTGGTATTACCGAGACCTGTGGTTAACAGATTACTTGCGGAAGAACCACCAGTATAATTGCCATAACCGATAACATCTGAGTTGGTAGATTTTATAACGAGTATCATCAAAAGATTGATAAGTATTCTATCCGCAAATGTGTCAATATACCATGCATAAGTTTCACTGTTCTTGTTATTGGCTTTTGCGTAAGCAATTTCTGTAGCACCTGCTACATTATTTATTATAGACTTACCACTAAGCGACCTTAGACAACTACTTATATTGCTGCCGTTATATATAGCTGTGTAGAAATGTTCTCCAAGAACATTATTAGCATTATAGAATGACCAAGCATGGAATGAAGAATCAAGCTGTTTATCACAGATATAACAAGTATATGTTGCATCATCAGATTCGGGTACAAGCTTGTACCATATCTGTCTGCCATTTCTTCCCCACTCCATCATGGCGTTATAGCCATCTGTAGTGCCAGTAAGCTTTGCCGATACGTCATTACCATTTTCATCAAGCGTGAGATTATCAGGATTTAAATAAATCTTTTCTGAATAATCTTGTTTAATCAAAACAGGTCTTGGCATAAAGAATTCTTCACCTGTCCAATCTCCCCATTCCCATTTATCATTTGAAAAATCCATATATGCGGAATCGTAACTATAGTTTTCTACATTCTTACCATTGTAAGAAACTGCATAAGATACATTTCCTGTTGCAAGCGAACTATCCACCCTAAAACCATAAAGAGTATAGAACACTATCTCTACACTTTCAGACTGTCCAAATGTTGTGATTACAACTGTTTCGGACTCCGTATTAGTTCCATCTGTCGCCGTGATAGTATATGTATTAGCACTATGAACTGTAAATGTATAAGGAGTTGTTGTAGCATAGTAATTTTCAGACCCACCTTGGCATCTACAAGTTGCGCCCGATGGGAATGTGACAGTGATGCTTGCATGGAAGTGTGAATCATCAACTGTATATATCTTAACAGTATCAACTACAAGTAACATCTGAGCATCATCACCCGATAACACTGCATCTATAGTCCATGTGCCAAATTCTGGAATATCACATTCAAAGTGACCTGTTGATGTTTCGGGGGCACTGATAACCGTTGTGCCTTTTGTTACTGTTACTGTAGAGCCTGTGTCGGATATTATGATGAGGTGTGGGAATAAGCCACCACTATGATTTTCTATCTGGGTTATAATATCATCACTAGCACTTATATTAGTGCCTACAGTAAGAGCATCACCGATAGAAATAGCTGTTGTTACTGTGTAAAGAACATTATTATAAATAAGTTGGTCTCCAACAGCGTAAGCAGATGTTGATGGAGATGATTCTGCAGGAGCGATTATATCCTGTGTGTCAGTTAAAGTGTCATTTAACTCATCAATTGCACTCTGTGTGTCAGTTAAAGTGTCATTTAACTCATCAATTGCACTCTGTGTGTCTGTGGCTGTCATGCCCGATGATGTATTGTCGTAACTTATCATATCTGCGGAATAATCTCCGCTTGCAGACGTTACAATACCGCTTCGACCATTAAATAAAGCAACCCCGTCATGCATTGCTTCTGCTTGTCTTGCCCAATATTCGGCATTATTACTATCTTCACCTGCTCTTATTCCTGTGTTGCCATGCGCCCATGATTGAGAAAGTAATGCACTATTAATTGCACTAGCCACTTGTTGTGCTACGCTTGAAGCGCTGTTAGCCGCCTGTGTAGCTGATGAACTTGCATTCGAGGCGGAAGTACTTGCAGCATCCGCTGAATTACCTGCATTAGTCGCCGCAGTTTCAGCCTGCGTGGCGCTATCACTTGCGTTGTCTGCGTAAGTGCTTGCATTATCGGCATATGTACTTGCGTTATCTGCATAATCTTGTGCATCATCCGCACTATCACTTGCCTGTTGAGCGTAAGCTGCCGCGCTTTCTGTAGCTGACGATTCAAGGTTTTTAAGAGAAATTTTTACTGTGCTTGTTCCATCGTCGACAGGCACCATACATAGATTTTCATTAACACTTAAGACTTCAGTTAAATCGGATATTTTTTTCTGAGCCATTTTTGCAATCCCTCCCTTAAGCTGTGCGCTTCCATACAGTATATTCTGACGATATACCCGTATCGCTAACCTCTGTCCATGTACCGCCCAAAAATAATGCCGGGCTAGTTGAACCTATATGAAGAGACCCCACCGGATAAATCTGGACAAGAAGTTTTTGAGCGATATCAAAAGCCTGTATATAATTATCTACTGCGTATGAAGATGGTACTGCCGTCTGAGAAGGTACTAGCGTTTCTGTATCAAGTGATACAATATTACTAAAGATAGATGCTATACTATCATAACCTGCCTTAGTATCTGATGTTAAAGTATCAAGAACGGCTTTGTTAGCGTGTGTATGTGAAGCTGTGTTGTTGCTCACAGTTAGACGCGCTATAGCATTTATTACATTTTGAAGTTTAGCTTCCGACGCAGATATATTAGGCGGTATATTACAACCAATGGATGCAGCTGCGCTAGATTGTCCAAGCTCTTCAATAAAAGTCTGGATCCAATCTATAGCGGCATTCCCAAGCTCATCAAATTTTACCTGGATATCATGTGTATCAAGCGCGGGTGTATCAGGAAGCCCCGTAACTCCCATTGCGTCTTGAGCTTCTTCTGTAATCGTTGAAAAGGCCATATCATACCTCACTTTTTGTTGGTGCCTTGTGTAAATTCACAGGCAAAATTATTAATACCAAGTGGCTCATTTAATTCATCGTTAGAAAATCTAAAACGAATATGATCCACTTTTTTTATCCTCATTTTTGACGATGTGACTCGCTGAGTCGTATTACAACTGAAAGAAAACTTCGAAAATGTAATATTGGCAAACGACAAATATTTTAATGTGACTTCATCCTTTTTAACCGTCTGCCATATACCGTTCTTTTGAGCTTCAATCACAACCGAACTATATATTTCAGGCATACAACAAAGGGCAACGTATCTATACGTTTTATTCTTGTAGAATTTTTTTTCTGATATATCCGCAGTTTCCCAAACAGCCTTTATTGGATCTCCATCGTCTGAATAACTTTCCAAAGCATTTGAATCTGTATAAAATTTAAAAATTTTGCCGGAATCGGTACCGAAATATAATTCGTCATTGTATTCAAACATGCAAGTTGCAGGAACGTTTGTAAAATAAAAACCTGCATATTGTCTTGTAGCATAAGGTTTTGATTTGTCCGTATGCATTGGTTGTAAGCCATCAAGCACATAAACATGATCATTAACACACAAAATATAATAATCTTTCCAGGTTATAGCAAATGCATTTTCAAGGTTAGATTCTTTTAAAAGTTTACCTTCCAGATAATAACTTCTATCCTGTGCATATTTTTCACCTGTGATGTCCTGCGCTGTAACAGCATATATACCAAGGTTCGACAAAAAAACCGGTTCTGTAGCAAGATATGAAAAACAATACTTAGATATAGCCCCGGCACCTTGCAGCGTGTTTATAAGAGGAAAAGAAGGTGATGAATCCACAAGATCGCCTTCCCTTATAAGAATCGACTGAGTAATTTCGTTCTTATCTTTGTGCGCTGCAAGGTAATTATTTATAATTGAATAGCCCATTATAGCTGAACTATCGGAGCCTAGTTTTGCATACCATGTATCACCAAAATAAGTAGGGTCATATTGCTGAGAAAACCAATCGTAGTTGATGTAAGAATATAATTCATCATCGGCATCCTCACCATAATCAGGATTTCCCGATACAAAGAGCCTGTCATTAGCACCGTTAACCCCAAACATTGCGCCAATCTGACAATGTTTAATCCTTTCGGGATAACCTTCAACATTACGCCATACTTTGATTTTTACATTATCTTCACCGGTAAGTGGTGAAGTTCCGGGAGCTGTTACAAACGTAATAGTTCCATTTGCCGCACTGTATGTAAAATCTGTACCGTAAGTTTTTTGAATCCAATCGCCATTTGCATCAAGAAGCCAAACTTCCGGCTTAAAATACACAGTGCCATTTATAGTAGTAACATCATTAAGATCTTTAAAACTCATCTGGAAAGTTTTTTTTGAAGCGTGTTCTTGTGTTACAACAAATTGTTCGATAAAAGCCGGTTGCAATAAATTAAGAGGTTCATAATCTGTACCGCCACCACTAGGATCTTTTGAAATGGTAAGTGTTGGCACATAAGCAACATCTGAATAGTTATATCCACCATTTAATGTAGTGCTAAGTGGCTTTATTTCTTGTCCGTCATAAATATAAATATTTGAACCATCAAGAATCACAAGCTTTTGGTTTAACTGAAAACTTACAGATCTGTGAGCGGCTACACCTTCATATAAAAGCTGATTTTCCGTATTTCCATCAAGAAGCATAATATTATCATTATTATCTTCTACCATTTCATTTAAACTATTATCAATCCATTCAGAACCCTTTATAGCGTTCATGTTATAAAGCTTATTGCCTGCATGAATAATAAGTGCATTTGTAATTGTAAATTTATGCACTCCATATATATGATCATGATAATCTGAAAAAGCTTTATATCCCATTCTTTTACGAACTTTGCCGGGAACTGAACGTATCATATTCATACAATTAGGAGATTTCGTATCATCAACATTGGTTGAATCAGAGGTAAAATCAACGCCCAAAAAGGATTGAGATTCATACGAATATATAGTTGGTGATGCAGGTATTGTAAATTGCGCCATATATTACCACCCACTTTCGGATGTAAATTCTTCTTTATGCGGTGCATTGCTATTTTGGGATAGACGCTCAAAAGCTACTTCCCACTCATTTCGATAAACTGTTGATATAGAATTATCATCATCTTTATAAAGCTGCGAAGCCATATACATAGGCAACAATGTTGCAACTTCTGGATCAAGAGATAACTCATAATCATCTGAGGTTTCTAAAGTGATCTGTGATGGATAAGCTTTATAATATACCGTATATGTTCCCGGTTCACTTCTTTGAAGGACAAGTGTTTTATCAGCTTCCTGGTAATAGCTTGACACTTGCAAATAATAAGGTTTATCAGAACCTTCATAATAAATTTCATAAAGTTGATAAAAATCATCAAGGAGATTATCTAAGTGATACTTAATATATCTCTCATAGTCCGGAACATTATCATATATGGGATTTTCATCATCGTCATAAGTAACTTCAAATTTTTCAGCATATAAAGCTATGTTCTTAATACTTGCAGGATATTCAGACGATATACTAATCGTAACTGTTTCTTTGTCCGGATTATCAAATATACGCTTAATCGTAGTGTATTCTTTTGAGCTTATCTCAATTGTTTCCTCGTAGGTAGATTCTTGTGTTTCCTCATCTCCTAATTCCTCTGTATAAGGATAACTTATATTAACAGTTACACTTCCTTTAACTCTTAAATAGAGACTGTGGCAAGCTTTTGCTGAAAAAGTTATTTCATTATTATCTTCTGTGCCGGAAATATAATATTCTTTAAAACCTGCATTATCCCCTATCAAATTACTATAAGGAATAACATCAATTTCAAAGTTTTTAATAATAAACTTTCCGGCCGTAGAAAGGAGTTGTAATGCTTCATTTGCAGCCTGCGGCATAGCGTAGATATATTCTGCTGTAGATGAATCGGCTTGTATAGTTGTTCCGTTAGACGAAAACATTTTTTGCAATGTCGCAAGCTTTATATCTTTCCAAGTAGTCATATCTGATCACCCCACCAAGGCTTAGGTTATTTTTTTTGCTTCTTTTGTCTTTTTAGACGTTTTTTTCTTAATTTCGACTTTGACGGTTTCCTTACTTTCATCTTTTGTAATTTCCTCAGATTCCTCGGCCTCTTCAACTAAATCCCATTCAAACGACAAATCAGGATGTATCTTAGATATTTTAACCTTGCGGCCATCATCAAGATTTATAATTGCGCCTTCATAAAAGTTTTTTTTGTCCATATTTTTTACCTCAAAAAAATGGAGACGACTACTAATAGTAGCCGCCCCCAAAATAAAGGAGAAATAAAAATGATTATAAAATAGTTGTACCGTATGCAGCACCGCCCATGATCATATGTCTCCAGTTATAGAATCCTGCACTCCAACGAGAGAATCCATTGTAAAGGAGATTACGAGATTCAGCTTTAACCTCGGACTTAACATCTAGCCCAAGTCTGTTATAGAACATTGTACCCATAAGGTCTTTATTTGCCTCAGAAGACAAAATAATATAAGGCTTTGCACTGCCTGATACAGTCCAAAGGTGATCTACAACAAGTTTCCATTTACCGCGCTGAGTATTGATATCATTATAATTAGTTCCTACTTCACCATCTGAACCGATAATCTTTTTGATAGTATCTTCAAGACCGGGAACGTTGCCAGGAATAACGATGGTATCTGCAATTATACCCATAACATTTCCATTCTCGTCTGTGAAATTACGCATCTTATTGGCAAGAATATTAAGCATTTCAGATGTTGTACCAAAAGCATTAGTGTAAATATTTGACTGAGTTACGGAACCATCTGAGTGAAGAGGATGAGCATTATTAAAAAGGCTCATTCCATCCGGTGCCGTAATATCAATACCAGATGTAGCGCCAAATGTCATTGTTGTGTTATATGCTGAAGATGAAGTCATTACAGATTTGGTAATTACATCTGTTATATACTGTGCTCTTGTTCTCTTATAAGCCTTAACAAGTGATCTTGCACGTACTCTCATAAGGTCAACATTGTTGTCGTCCGCAAGCTCTTTTGACAGTACAACAGACTTAGCAAATGAATAATGCTGGATTATCTTACTATATCCTTCTTCAAGTGTATCTTCGGAAGCATCAGCGGATTCAGACTTGATTGCAAAGTTGTCAAGACCGCCTATTGTTACGCCCTTTTCACCAAATCTCTTAGATGCCTTTTCGTTTGCAAGTGCCTTAACTATTTCATCATCAGGCGACTTATTAGCATCTTCTTCTACGATGCAAGCATCAAGCTGATCTGACCATTCATTCCATGTGTCGTCACCGACATTACTTCTAATAATAACTGACATAATATTCTCCTATTCTGCTTAGCGTCCATGTGCGCGTAAGCTTCTGTTATATGTAGCTCTGAGTTCCTTCGCACTTTTTTCAGGAAACATCTGCTGCCACTTTGATAATTCCGATGCAGGTATATCTGAATCTTTGTCATTACCGGCGCTTCCGCTTACCGCTTTAAGGTGCGATTTACTCTTTGCCTGGTTAACTGCTGCTTGCTGTGCCGCGGCTGTACTACTTGCTTTGAGCTTATCAAAATTAACAAGCTTATAAGCATCAGACAGCCTTACTCCGGGATGTTGCTGAACGTATGCAATAGCTTGTCCATATGAAGGATCATTTATAATGTCCTGTTCAGAAGCCTTAGTAGGATCAAGCATCATGATAGCTTTGAAATCTTCGGCGACCATGCTTTGAACTTGTGCGCTTTGAAATTGTTCCTGCAATTTCTGCGCGTTCTGAACAACTGGACTGTTAGCTATTGCTTTGTTAAGAATTTCTGGATCAACCCCTGCACTTTTAAGCTGTTCTTGCATCTGCAAACGTTCCTGCGCCTGCATTGCTTCAAGATATTCCTGAGCATTGCGGATAGGTTGACCAGTCGCCGGATTTTTATATTTTCCAAACATCTGCGCAAATTGATTATCAAGTTGCGCCTGTGCCTGTTTTACCTGCCTCATCTGTGCTTCTGCTTCTCTTCTTGCAGCAGCAAAGCGCGCATTGTCATCAGGTGACTGAGGTGCGGCGATTTCCTCTGTTACGCCTTTATCCCCTGTTTCCTCTGTCGCGTCTGACTCGGCCTGTACTTCTTCCTCAATTGAAGCTTCTGAGGATGTTTCAACTTCGCTTGTAGCTTCTACCGGTTCGGCGGTCTCCGGCTCTGTTGCGCCTTCGCCTTCAGCAAAAAACTGAAGGTTGTACTTTAACTCTCTTTTCATAAATACCTTTCTTTCCTTTGGATTTTTGCGCTCTTCCTGCGAATTTAAGCATCAAAAAAAGGAAGCTCTCTAAAATAAAAACTTCCTTTAGCTTCAAAATTTTATTCTTCCTCTGACTCTATTATCGGTTCAATAGAATCATAAATAGTTTTTGTTACCTGGTTATAATTGGAACAGTTTTTAGACCTGCATTTAAGCTGCATTCTATAAGCAAGTGTTCCATCCGATCTTTGAACCAGATCATTAGATTCTATTCTCATTTCATTCTTACATAGTGGGCATTTCATTTGGTATAGCCTCCTGTTCTTGCTGTGCCATTAATTGCGCTTCCATTTGAGCTTGCTCTTGTTGTCTGGTAATTCGCGCATCTACCATGTCAAGCGCCGTTCCTGCATTCGGATATCCAGAAGCCTTCATAAATGTCCAATAAGTTCTTAATGTTTCCAAATCGCCTAGAGGGCCAAAAGCCTGTGATTGCAATTTAAGGTCGGTCTGTTGCCACATTGCCTCTCTATTTGCCATAAGTGTTGATGTAGGATCTGTCTCAAAGATAAATTCATCATCCCAGTAAAATTCACCGCTTGAATCAATCTTAAGGAAATCGTGCCTATTAAGACGTTCATGATCTGTCTGTCCTTCGGTTCCAACTGTTGTTATCTCTTCGTCTGCATCTGCATATGCAAGCCAGAACTTAAACATAAGTTCATAAAGATTAGCGTACGCCTCATTTTTAAGTGTCCTCTTTGATTCTAAGCGCCCTGCTGCCTGATTGATTGCATACTGTTTAGCCGTACCGGTTCTTGCTGATGCGTCATATTTTCCCTGGTAAGAGTCAGTAATACCAAGTGAAGATTTAGCCCACTGATAATTAGTCTCAAGCATTGTCACGTCTGTAGTTGTTTGTGGTTGTAATGTTATAACGTCAATGAGCTGTTTCTGTGCTGCATTGTCAAGACGAATTATTTTAAATTCTTTTTCAGTCTTTTCAACGTCAATGCCTTTGGGTAAGGTAACGTAAGAACCACCCGTAAGAAGCTTTTCATTTATCTTGGTTCCAAGCTTCATGATAGTGTCTTGCTGATCTATAATCGGCTTAACATCTGATTGACCAAGTAAAGAATCCTGTGCACTGATATTACGTCTTAAAACAACCGGATAAACATTAGGTTTGTAATACGGAACTTTCTTTTTTTCCTGAGTGATGGTCATTCGTGGTTGACCCATTTCATCAAGAATAGGATTACCCATATCATCAACCATAGGTTGTTCACGCATCTGCGGTATCTGCATAGGATTTTCCTGTCCATCAACCTTGACCGTCATAGTATCTATTAATTCCTCATAGTCTTCGGTACTGTCCTTCTTTTTCTTACAGCCACACTCAGGGCATACGCCGTCAACCATTACCGCGCCGCATTCTGCGCACCTGTCAAGGTGGCGCGCAAGATAATCTTTAATATCTAAAAGTTTTAGAGTATCACACCAGGTATAAATACCTACACTACCCTCATCATTTTTGTAATATGCTGTATTAACCGTTACAAGATCTGAATTATAACTTCCGTTTTCCCTGTCTTCTTTAAGGGTGTCGTCATCTTCTGCCTCCGATACATCAACGTCATAAGTTCTCTTAACAGTATCTTTGGTCATAAGAGTTTGAATGAAAAAATAATCCATGTCTCTTACTTCGACGCAACCCGGTTGTGGGATAAATCTTTTCGGATGTACCTCAGTAACTTTAAGGTCGCCCACCTGTGTATGAAGCCCTGCATTTGAATCCCACTCAACAAGAAAAAAGTCGCCGCCTTGTACCGGAACGGTGCGCTCCATAAAGTCGTTGATCTCTGCAAAGTGACAAGTTTTGATTTTATTTTCAAGAAGTCTCTCAATCTTTTTTGCAAGTTCATCATCCTCTGCATGTATGGCTCTAACCTTTGGCATTGGAATAGATGAATCAACCTGTGACTCTATAAGTTCATAAATGATATTACGAACATTGGTAGCCTGCTTTTTAACAGCTGAACCACCATTAGGATTAGCTTGCGGGGTTCTGGTACCTTTATAATATCCCTCGTAAGTTTTCATATCCGACTTTATAGAATCATAAGCCGCTTTAGCATTATCGAGTTTTACCTTCCAATCCTTAAGCTTCTGGTCATCTTCTTTTTTTGTTTGCGTCTTTTCTCTAACACCTATTATTTTATCTTGAAAGTCGTTAGCCATCTTCTTGACTCCCTCAAAAAAATTATTCATTCGGGGTTCCCCCATTTTTCTATAAGCATCTGTTTATCACGTTCGTTGGCATTCTCGTAATCTTCCCACTGATCTACTCGCCACTTAACACGTTTGTCTTGATTTCCGTTATCCGCGCCGACTGTCCAATAAATACTAAAATATCTAAGAGCGTCACAACTATGTGTAAGATTATGTGGGTCATTGGCATATATATTAGGCCTTTTCTCATCATGTTGTATCTTTGTAAGGCATTTATAAGCCTCCGGTGCACAACCTTCTAAAGCGGTAAGCTTACTTTTTGTTCCGGCTCCATGCACTAAATATTCCTTCAAGGCAGCACACCCGGCCGTCAAGTCTCTGTTAACCTTAGTAAGATGCACTCCATTATCAGCAAAGATGTCTGCTCTCGAACGCCCTGTCTCCTGCGACCTATTCCAAATATCAGCAGGTGCAAGAAACTGCACAATGTCATAATCCCTTGACAAATCAAGTATAACCTGCGCACATGCACCTATGGTCAAATTTGGTTCGCAATGCTCTTTAACTATTTGAGCATTCCCGAAAGCATCCCTGTTAATCCAGTAGCCCGCAAACATATCAAGTCCATAGTCCATTACGAAATATGTATTAACCCTGCCTTGCAAGGGCTTGTTAGTAAAGAAGCTATCCTTTGTAACTTCCGGGAAGAATGCTCCACCCGGAACTGTCAAAGCTTCATCCACTGTCGCAGGATATTCTGCAAATATTTCATCTCCAATACTCGCCCTGGTCTTTTCATACCATTCTTTCGTTCTGTTCGGATCTGCTTGCCAAGGCAAGAACATTTTATGAAAACCATTGTTCTCGGTCACATATATTTCCTCAAACAATGAGCCTCTTTTTATAGTTGACAGCCCTATAAATTGCCCGCTCTCTGGTCTGTTAATGATCGGAAATGCCGATGCCCATATCTGGCGGTCAAACTGCTGAAATGCCCACTCATCAAAAATGAGCAAGTCAGCAGTAAAGGAACGGGCCGCATTTTCATTTGATGCAAAACCCTGAAATGTAGAATCAGGTAATCCCGGATGATGCACCACAAGTTTTAAAGCCGTCCACTCGTATGTGCTCCCCGACCATCCCATAGGTACCTTCTTCTTGTCATACATCAGCCCCAAACAATTATCGCATATAAAAACAGCCCTCCTGATAAGCTCCATAGCCTCATTTTCAGAACGCGACAAACCGACTACTACGCGCCCCGGCCGAAGCATGACCGTTATCGCATAATGCACCACAAGCCACGATATGCCCAACTGCCTTGACTTAAGCATGATGCACTGCTTGTTTTCCTTAAACTCCTTAAGAGCTTGTCGCTGCGCCTGCCACAGCCTAAAAGGCTGAACTACATCTTCTTTTGCCCTATCCTCAATGTGTCCATAATTTTCACAGAAGTACGCCGGATTCCTTATACACTCGTCTACTTCCATCTGCCGAAGTTCCTGCAGGTCGCTTATGCTATCATTCTTCATTTATTCCTGTTCTTTCTGTATACCCTCTATTTGCCCCTAGAATCGATTTCATTTTTTCTATAAGTAAATTCAAACTTATATTTAAAAACGCTCCTAGAGGATGCTAGGGGCGTTAAAAGTATATATATGAGCTATGTAAGGGATGCAATATCCCGAATTTCAAAATTTAAAAATTTTTCTGAGCGGGTATATGGGTTCCCTTTGGAAGCGAGGCCGCCCCGGTACAGGGGGGGGAGGTGTCGGATGATCCGGCCACCGCTCTAGTAGTCCGGCCTAGTCTGCTAGATGATGTATTACTCCATATAGTTAGGGCTTATTCCACCTCTCTTACTGCTTCTTTAAACTCTATTTAGTATGGGCTACCGGATCCCTTCAACTATTCGCTAAACACGTATTTGACGAATAGTTGCGAAGAACCGCTCAAACACTAGGTTTGTATACTTTAGCTTACTAAAGTGGGCTATTGGTTATCCTGATTTAGCATTTGAGCTTCTTATTTAGTCCGGATCATCCGGCTTCTGTTCAATACCTCTTAACCGTTTTAAAGCATTGGCAATTACTTGTTTATCGGCATCCGTCATTATATCCGCCTGGATCTCCTGCTTAGTAACTGGCGCTTCTCCTACTGTGTCGCGCAGTGCTGCATAGGCTTTAACGTCTCCGTCTCGGGCTTTTGCATACATGGCAACGGTAATGTTTTCTAGCCCTGTCTTGCCGTTTTCCTCGTCTATTTTAGCCAACAATATGTCCGCTTCTTCTTTAAATGTACGTCTTTGTCTCAACTTTGCCTGTAAAGCCTTGCCGCCCATGCTCTGGATAGATGTATCTGTGCTGTTAAGGACATTGACATAACCGTTATTAAAAGCTCTTTTTGATTTGCTTTCGTTTAATGTTCCAGTTGGGAGCTTTCTATAATTTTCATTGAAAAATGTATCCGGGACAATTTTGTGCCCTTTCTCATCTTCGGGGCAGCTCTTTAAATATTCACTTATCTGGGCTTGGGTTAACTGCTGCTCCTGTTCCATTCGATCACCTCTTTTGCTAATTAAAAAAGACCAGGCATACTAATATACTTGATCTAGTTAATAACTTTTATATTCGGATTTGTCTCAACTCTTTAACTAATTACACTATAGCACAGAATCATATAACATTTTATAACATCTTTTTTTGTTTTTTAAAATCCTCAACTATTATCAAAAAAAGTATAGTTTTTTTGATAATTGAAGATTGGAAAGTATGATTATTACTGTATTTATTCAATTTATTCAATTTATTCAATTTATATATATACTTACGCGTGTGTATAAATATATATATACGTATAAGTATATATATAAAATAATATATATATATATATATATATATCAGGTGAAAAAATTGAAAAAATTGAAGAAATCGCTCAACCGTGCGGAAAATCCATCTTCAATTTTTTTTTACAGTTGAAGATTTTCAAATAAAAGCGCTTGTTATTGAAAGAAAACACCTTACTGTTATCTTAAAAAGATAAACAATAAGGTGTTTTTTCAGAATATTCCGAATATTTATCTTATTATAAATACAATTAAGCCGATCATCCAAATTATTAAAACTAATATCATGACATTAAATTTTGTTATTTTTTTTAACAATCTCAAAATTAATTCGAATCCTATTAGTGGAAAAGATCCAAAAAATGAAATACCAAAACAGTATAATAAATATACAAATACTTTATCAAATACGGAAGTATAATCTTCTTGGGATCCCAAATAAAAAGCCCCGGCAACTCCTAGAATACCCATTATAAATATGATTGATTCTGCATCTAAATATTTATCATCATTATTATTTAGATCATCCATGCCATCACCCCTTAATAATATTTATCTTCTTCAAATTTATATTCCGGTTCTAGTTCTGGCTCTTTCAATTTACTATCGTTTGATGCCATAAATTTAGTTATTGCTTCTTTAAAGATGGCATTTGGCGAAGTGTTCCGATCTTTACAAGCTTGTTTAAAGGCTTCCGCGTCCTCCTTTCTTAGTTTGCAGCCTAGCACGCTATAATGTGCCAAATCATATTTATTATTAGCTCTCTTCTTGGCTTCTGTTTTCATCTGTTCACCTCCTACTAATATTATAAATAGTTCAGCATGGTTTAACAGTGTACATTTTGTACAAAATATACTATTCAACTTTGTGTAAAATAAATATAGCTTTATACGGTTTAACCGTGTATTATGAACTTACAAACAAACAACAACACCTTCACAGCTACAACCTCATAACAGTTAAAGCCTGTTAGGGATTGGATAGAAGGACCTTAAGAAAAGGAGATAACAACCATGACAAACGAAATGATAATCTTTAACGCAGCACAAGAACTCGCTGAACAAGGTAAGATCAATTACACAGGAAAGATCTTAAAAGTAGTTGACGCAAGTGGTAACAAAATAGAACTAAAAGAAACCGAAAAAATTCATACTTATAAAGAATGGCAAAATTTAGGAATGCAGGTACAGAAGGGGCAAAAGGCTGTTGCTAAAATTACAATTTGGATGTTCACTGATAAGCTAAGCAAAAAGGCTCAGGCCGAAGCGGAAGCAGCCGGAAAAGAAGCAAAAGCTAGCCCGCATTACTACATGAAAGAAGCCGCATTTTTCAGCACTTCACAGGTAGCACCTGTAAAACCTGATCAAAAAAAGGAAGAAAGCCCCCTGTAGAATTGAAAACAGTTAACAGCTTCATAATAGATGATAACTATATTGACAATTTAATTAACGCTTAACAGATTAGGCCGAAGGGCGGCGGCTAAACCGCCCATACAAAAGAGGTGCAGTTAAAGAGATTGAAAAGAATTAAGGGGATAATAACATGAAAATATTAGTAATATTGGCACTTATAGCAACTATATCGAGACAAACAACACCGCAGGAAGTGAAAAAAAATGAATATCCACAGGGTTTTATAATAACAGAAGTAAACCACGAAGCCGATACTATTACATTAACTACCGACACCGGCCACGATTATATATGGATAGGTGCCGAAGACTGGCAAGAAGGAGACCAAGCCGCGGCTATTATGAACGACAACGGCACCCCATCAATATTAGATGATAGTATTATCTGTATTAAATACATAGGATTTTAAGGAGAAAAACATGAGTTTCAAATATAGACCAAGCAAAGCAAAAGCCCGCGAATTTGCCCATTTAATGGATGATATTGATCAATTCTGCGCCGCTAACGGAATTGAACACAGTAAGACAAGTAATAGTTACTACTTCATAATTGATGGCCAACGTTACCGCGTATCTAATCATACTATAGCAGCATCGAACGCCGGAGCTTATAACGAACTAGGCGAGAAGATCCGTGATAAATATCATGAAGGCGGCGAAGAATCCGACGTAATTTATATTACAGCCGGCAAAACACGAATCATTGAAATCTATAACGATCTAAAAGCCGGCTATAAATTGGACAAGCGCGGAAGGCGCTTATCAAAAAACTAATCTGACAGGATATACAGTCAATCAGTTACAAGGCTATTTAAATTATTAACATGACCCGATATATAATATACCTCTTGTTGAAAGGTAGTTTTTTATGAAAAGGATTTTTAAAAAAATTTTTGGAGTTATAGTAACTGCAGTACTATTGCTAACCCCTATTAGATCAAATGCCATAGACGTCGATCATATTAAGATCGGAGTTGAAACGGTTGGCAAGTGCTATAATACAACATTTGACACATTTAATTATATTGCTTTTCTTTGTAAGCATCCTGAAATCGGCGTTTGTGATAAAGAAACTGCATGGGCTTATTATGAAATATATTGTAAACCCAATGGAGAACTAGCACCATGTAATTTAAAAGCCTATATGAATTACGATCAATTTGATATAGATTATTTTCTAAGTGCTAACGGGCTTATTAAAGATTCTGGTGCCACAGATAAAGAAATATTTGATTATTATTGTGATTTATATCCCCTTTACTTTTGGAAATCAAGAGGATTAACAGATCATGCAAATGCATTACTTAAAGCATGGGATTATTATTGGCAATATAACCTTGCACCCAATGGATATAGTGAATTAGAGGTTATATTAAATTACTTCGCATTGCTTCCGGCAATCTCAGAATATTACACCCCTGATAATCCGGAAAGTAATCCGTATCTTTGGCAGCTTGTGACTTCAATTGATGGCATAATGATTTATGGAACGGCCAATTGTCAGGGTTACGCAAATTTATTTTTATTCTTAATGGACATGGGCGGTTATCCTTGCCGAACTGTTTACAGTGATACTCACATGTGGAACGAAGTATTATATAATGGCTTTTGGTATGGGATAGATACGTGTTGGGCTGATTCTGCTCCTAATCATAGGAGCGCCCGTAATGACTGGTTTATGTTCACGTATTAAACGTGTTATAATTATAATATTCCTTTTTTCAAAGTTGTTTGTTTGTGCTCTAAAAGAGCGGAAAAGTCTATCAAGGTCGTGTGTATCTTGGTAGACTTTTTCTTTTATCTTCGATTAATTAATCATATAAAGCTTTTCAAAAGCTTGCAACGCCCTACCGTGGGCATTAATGATATATTGGTAACTGTAATTTAAGTCACTTGCTATAGTTTCAAAGCGCTGACCATCCATGTAATATCTAAATAATATCTGCTTATAAATTGGATCCTGCATAGCGGCTATTTGGTTGCGGATGATACTGCGCAATTCAATTAGTTCTAAACTATCAGCTTCAATTTTAGCTTTATATTCGAGTAGCTTGATTATAGTATCGGTATTGCAATCGTTTCCGCTTGTTTGTACTTTATCACGATCATAAGTTATCGCCCTTAAACCTTCGGCCATAGCTGTTAGTTTGATAATTTCTTCTTCTTCTCGTTTGATATCGTCGTCGATCCAACGTATCTGCATTAAATAACTCTTTGCCCTATTCTTTATCTTCCAGTGTTCGTTAGCTGTTTGCATTATTTATTCTCCCTCCTTATCCCCCTAAATGCGTTGATAAATAATATCGGTGTGTTATAATGCTTATAGTTCAAATTCGAGTTGAAGTACCCCATCTACATGTCTTTTTAAGCTCCGAGAATGCCGTAACTTATAGTTACGGCGTTTTTATTTTTTTAAACTTTCAAAAAATGCATCCAGTTGGCTATAATTCCATAATCCGGCTTTTGCAACTTTTTGAGCGGTATTCTCAAGTAGATTTAAATTATATGCATATTTATCATCGGCCTTATGTGCTAAAAGCATATTTTTTGCTTGATACATGAAGTTTTGCATTATCTTAATCGTTTGATCTTTCCCAATTAATTTATGCTTATAATGCCGCAAAAAAACTTCAAAGTTCGCCTTTATCATGCAATCGAAATGCTGATAATTATAATCATCTGTAAATGTTTGCTGTTGTTCATTCTGATACCAAATATATGTAGGTATATCCATCCTGGCGCATTCTTCCGCCTCCAAATATGGCATCAGCAAGTTGCAAAAATAAATATCCTCGTACCATCTGCAAGTGTCTGAAAAGCGTATATCATTATCAATTAGCCATTGGCGTTTATAAAATTTACCATGAACAAGCGCTAAATCTTCGTTATATACGGTAGATTTGCCGGAAAGTTCAAGCCAGATACATTGAGTCCAAACAGCTTGTGCTTGTTTTGGTATAAGTTCCATGAAGGTTTCTAAATTGATTAAAAACTTATCATCTTGATCCAGGAATGTAACCCACTCGCCTTTTGCTGCATCAAGCCCGGCATTTCTCGCTATTCCCTGACCAACATTGTTATTAAGTCGAATAGTTTTTACTGACTTGTTTCCGTGATATGTAAATGGATCCGGTGAACAGTCATCAACAACTATTATTTCCATATCAGGATGATGGCAAGAACCTATTGCGTCGTAAATATAATTTTTTCCGTTATAATATGGAATTATTACCGATAATTTCACTTTTTTCCCCTCTCAGCTTATCAAGTAACTGTGATACCTCGTCTATATGTCTGCCTGTTGGCTCTAGTATGTCTAAACCTGCACAACAAGTATCGCCATTGTCATATAACAACGAGCAAGTATCGTTATCGAATACATGAAGTACTAAATACTCTCTGTCTTTGACCAAATCATATTGGTGACACTTCTTGTTATATCTAACCACATCACCAACCTTGATAGTATCTTCCTCAGCCTTTTTCTTTTCTTTATAGGCTTTGGTTATAGCTACAATGTCTTGTAGGGGATTTTCCAGCAGAATACCTGTAAACACTTTAGTACCAAATTCTTCCTCTAGTTCTTCTAAAGTGAAAGAACCTAATGTATCAATAGCCTTTTCGCAATCTTCTATCCCTTGACTATAACCTCTGTCATATTCCTCGTTTGAGTCAAATTTCTCTAACTTATTAAGTTCATTTTGGTCGAATACAAGCGAATTGAAATTAGTAGCCTTGTATAACTCAATCTCGCTTGTTGGTTCTGTATATGGTGTATCTTCAATCTCTATTATGTATTTCATTCGTCTACTCCTCTAATTCCTCGTATTCTTCCTCTGTCATTTCTCCGTCTATGGTTTCTGTGGTATAAGTCCATTCTAATTCGGCTAAAAGAGTAAATTTCTTCCCACAATTATCACAAGTAAATTCGCCTTGTTCACCCTCTTTATAACACTCAACAGGCTCACCGCCTATGTAAGTTTCTTCATAACTTGGCTCGTATTCTTTGCCACAATAAGGACAACGTATAGCACTACCAATTTCCCAATTTGAATACCATTCTTCGCTCATTCTTTTATCTCACTTTCTGCCTTTGGTAATTCTCTTTCTTTCTGTAATTCGAGATGTCCCAACGCTCGTTTTAAGTCGTTTCCGCTTGCATAGTCGTGTAAATCATCAAGGCTCTGATTTTGTTCTTCGTCCATCAGTTTCATTTCATAATCAAAATCTTTGTATAAAATACTCATAAGTGTCCTTGTGTCGCCATTTGTTCCGTTTAATGCGTCCACTCCCTTATAGGGTTTTCTACTTAATGCCCTCATCATTGATAAACTCCATAGCGTAATTTCGGGTTGTATAGCATTTAAAAAGTATGCTAACTGGTCATCTGACATAGTTCTGATATGGTCTATATATCTCATTCCTTGTCCTCACTTTCTATTAGCTTATCCAATATATCAAGTACATCATCAACAATCCCATCTGATACCATGCATGATTGACCGCTTAGATTTTCTATTTCTGTCATAGCCTGTTTAATCTTCTCTAGTGGTATTACATCTACGGTATCTGAATATTTAATGGTCTCGATTATATCGTCCATATCATTGATATGTGCAAAGTTTTCGTAACCTTCTTCAAAATTACCTGCTTTAATTCCATTAATAATTTCTAAAAGTAATACTGCTCTATCTATATACTCTGCCATAGTCTTTACTCCTTTACTATGTTTCTAACCTTAATCGCCATTACATCAGGTCTATCTGAGTCCTCTTGTAATATCTGCTCAATTTTATCCAGCTTCTCAAATTCTTCTTTAACACCTATCACCGCCCATTCGTCAACATCTACTGAGGTTTCTAGATGTCTTAGGATTGTTTCTCTATCTGTCATAGTCTTTTTACTCCATCACCTCTGTTATCTTCTCACCTATATACTCAAATCCAAGTTCATTAGCATTACCAAACTTTACTATCTTGCAAATCCTCTGATACTTGCGCATGGTATCTATTGCCATATCATAAGCTTTGCAAAAGTCCTCTGCGCTATCGTAGTAGTTGAATTGGCTACCTCGTTCTAGTAATT
>ERZ842401.2153-NODE-2153-length-26723-cov-5.541623_pt1 | contig 26723 bp, 22 predicted proteins | sample MGYA00521270_ERZ842401 | MGnify/ENA primary metagenome ERZ842401 (study PRJEB31892, sample SAMEA3878208) | bioreactor metagenome | biome: Moose rumen | place: Sweden | collected 2011-10 | study: EMG produced TPA metagenomics assembly of the PRJEB12797 data set... | reverse complement strand
CGGGCGTGTTCCCGGCTTTAATTAACCCCTGCCATTTACACAGAATTTATGACAGGGTCGATTTTTGTTTGGAGGTGAGGGGAAAAACTTTACGACTGTGTTTTTTTTCTTTCCTCCAACAGAACTTGTATCATTTCATCCTGTATATTCCTAGGTGACTTCAAGAGAATTTGGGGATTATTTATTTCTATTACCCGTCCAAATTCATTGAAGACAAAATAGTCCTGATATGTCTGGTTACAGTAGGAGCATTGAGGTATTGTGTTATCCAATGTAAGTGACTTTCTAGGATTCATATGCCCCTGCTGGAGCGATACTGTAGAACCGTCTCGGGGATCTTTTTTACCTTCCTCAATTCCACATGTTGCACATTTGTTTTCATATGCAAGTTTCAATTCATTAAAGTTCTTTGCTGCAAGGCGCCCAGCTCTTTTTAATGCATTAGCAATGTTTTTTGGATTAGGTGTTTCGAGAGAAACCAGATAGTTATATCCGCTCGGAATCTTCACATTCTTGTCTGGGATTTTAGATCCCTTATTTAAAACATTCCATCCTAACTGGGAACCTAAATGTCTTACCTGTTGGTCAAGGGCTGCTGTCGGAATGTATTGCCGCACGAATGCAGATACGGCATCTTTATGAACAAGCTGATTTTTGTATTTGTACAAAAAGATTAGCTGCAATTCTTTGCCGTCAAGGTGTTTGATGAAGTCTTCATCGCTTAAATTATCAAAATTGGATATTTCATCTTTCCAGAGTTTCTTTACTCCATAAGAACTTAAAGAGTTTTGCTCGTAGCATGTTATAATGGTATTATGAAGGCTTCTCACTTCTGATGGCGTCAGCCGCAGTTTTTCTTTGTCTCCTGCTTCTACGCGCTGAATTTCTGATTCCATTTTGTACCTTCTGTATTTTTGATGAATGAAAATATGTGTGCAATTACATCTACAGTCCATCCGTTGCCTATCATTTCATTTCGCTTTTGTGCTGGTATTCCGGAAACTGCGGTGTAGTTGTCAGGTAGGGTCTGTAATCTTTCACATTCTAGAAGTGAAAGTCGCCGTATGTTATACCGTCCATTTTCTAACTTTGTTCTGTATTTACCATCCAAAATCCCGTCCGTAACGGTGTGCATTCCTTCTCTCTGCTTTACAAACAGAAGCGTCGCACATGAAGATGTAATCATACTGCCTCTAGAAAGCGCACAGCCCCGATTTTTGAGTTCTGTAGCATTGTAGGCGTTGAATCGTTCAGGAATGTATCCATATTTTGCAAGCATTCGTGGAAAACTGCGTTGAACCGTCAGACAATAAAAAACATCCCTAGAATCAGCCTCGGAAGAAAGAATTGAGTCTAAGGAAATGTATTTATTTTTGGGGGCTGCGACATTTGGTATGTTCGTCCAATACAGTCGGGGGCGGTTTTGAGCTGAAACAAGCGAACTGTTGATTTTTATCGGGAATGTGTGCATGTTTGTTGTTATTATTGATTCCCATTTTTTTGCCATTACAACATTTTCTAAAAGAAAGTATTTTGGGGAAATCTCTTTTAAAAGACGTACAAACTCCCAAAAAAGATAGGATTGCCCTGTGAATGTCGTATCCGCCGTTTTCAGTGCAAGATATTGTTCTAAAGATGTTATTTCTACATCTCCTGTTACCATACCGTTTGCATATCCAATTGAGCTAAAATTTGTACACGGACTTCCTCCTATCAGTAAATCTACGCTTCCAATGTCAAATTTTCCGCGTGATGTGTATAGAATGCCATTGCTGTATGTTATATTGCGAATATCCCCAATTTCAATAATGTCTGGAAAATTATATGTTGCAACTCTCATTGCATTTGGCTCGATTTCAGATGCATAGTATCGGTTAATCTTAAATCCCGCCCTTTCAAGCGCAATGCGTCCGCATCCTATTCCATCGAATAAACTTACAACGGTCATGATTTAATGATACTTTGAAAGGTTCTAATTGTCAAGAATTCCAACTTGGATAAAAAATCCCGCACTCTGAGCATGTTAGTTCAAAGTGCGGGATTTTTGTTTGGAGGTGAGGGGAATTGAACCCCTGTCCTGAAATGCTAACCAGGTGCCTCTACAGGTTTATTGAAGCGAGGTATTTGTCGGGAGACGGTAGCGGCTTCAAAGGCGTCGTCTCCTTAGCGCAGTGCCTTTCGGCCGTCCCATACCTTTCCTGCGCAAGAGGTACGGCAAGTTCCTGTTGGCGACAGAACTCGATACCGTTAGGAACAGCACGGTACCGGTTCCGGCTATGCTACCTTAGGCAGCAAGAGCGAGCTGAGCGTTTTCAGACTCGAAGTCTTCTCTACGTTTAGCAGTTATTGTTTTCGTCTGTATCAGAGACCAGGCGACAGCCTCACCTGCAACACAAGATAACTCAATCCAGTCGAAACCGGGACACCCCCAGAATCTTCAGCTTCAAATATAGTGTATTTTTTTGCAAGTGTCAAATTTTTTTGCGGAAGAACTCCCTTGCGTCTAAATAAGACTGCGTGAAGGAGAAAGGGGCTCTTTTGCGCAAGAAAAACAGGCTTACAGCGAAAAATGCTTGCAAAAAAGGCTTCCGCGCTTCGCTTGTGCAGATTTTTTTTGCAGACCTTTTCCGCTTGCGCCTGTTTTTGTTTCGCCAGCTTAGCCCCCTTTCTCCTTCACGCAGGTTTCCTAGGTTAAGTGGCTCTTCTGTAAAAAAGGGGAAAGAGATGAGTGGGGAGGGCGACTTTTTGCTTATTCCTGCTTTTTAAGCTGGATCTGCATTATCATGTCGGCGTTTAAAAGGCGGATTGTCTTTTTGTCTTCGATTTTAAGCCAGTTGTTTTCCACCGCGAGAATTGTTCCCTGGAAACCGCCTAGTTCTCCTTCTGCGAAAATTGTTACCTTTTTGCCTATAAAGTCATTAAGCGTTTCTGTTGCCATAGATTTTCCTCCTTGCCTTGCCAGTCTTTTGCGTATCCTTAGCCTTCGCCTTCTATGCCTCTGGGGAAGCCACACGCACAGCCACAGGATAATCAGTATTACAAATATAGTATAGCTTGGTGACATAGGTCCACCTTAAAAAAAAGGCTGCACTTCAAAGACAGCCCTTATGTTTATCAAATAGTTCCAGTTTTTTGTGGCTTACTCTGCAGAAATGCCGTGCCTCTTCTGCTGGAACTTCTTAAGCATTGCAACGCCGTTCTTTTTGTCGTTGTAGATAAATCCGCCGTTCCAGTACTCAAGAGCTGCAAACAGAGCGTTACCGCCGTCCTGATCGTCAGACTTCTTTGTACGGAATGAAACGAAATTTGTAAGCTCTTCAAAGTTTGAATTGTGCAGACATTCAATGCGCTTGCGGTTAAATTCATTCCATTTTTCAAGGTCTTTGAATCCCTCGCCTTCGTCTTCTACAATGATGTGAGCGTGAGAAGGGGAGAAAGAATACCATACATGCACTTTCTTGTTGATGTCGCAGTTGTTTCCGTGTTTAACGGCGTTCTTTATAACTTCTGAAATCTGCTGTTCAAGAAGGTTGATTTCCTTAATTTCGAGAGGTGCTGACTGAACTATCAAAAGTGTAAAGTAGCGAATCTGGCGGAAATCTGAAGGAAATTCCTTGTAGAGCATATTAGTCTTGTCAAACAGCGGATCGCTGCCATCAGAGCGGAGTTCTTTAAGTTCTTCCATGTTATACCGTCCTATTCGTTAATCATTAACAGTGCTTCTTCTACACTGTTTGCAATGGGGAAGTATCCCATCAATTTGGTAAGTTCGATAACCTTTTTTACAGAGCCATGAATGTTGGAAATGTAAAGCTTCAAGTTCATCTTCTTGATTGTTGAACAGATGTAAATCAGCGCACCGATTCCAGATGAGTCAATGTAGTCTACCTGCTCAAGGTTGATGATGAAGCTCTTTACATTCTTTTCAAGCATCTTCATGACCAGCTCTTTGAGTTTGTAAGAATTGTACAAGTCCATCTCACCATTAACATCGATGATGTAGACATCTCCATTCTTTCGTATTTTCAGTTCCATAAGTTTTGCTCCTTATAACACCTTTTACTGTATTTTTATTACCAGCAGTGACTGGTCATCATGCTGGGTTTGAGTTCCAATAAACTTTTTGGCGTCATTCTTCACAGCGGTCGCAATGTCTTTTCCGCTTGCAGAAGCCTTTGACTTTATGACGCTTATAAGTTTTTCCTGGCCGTACTGCTGACCGTCTTCGTTAAGGGATTCAACAAGACCGTCTGTATACAATACCAGTATATCACCTCTTTTAACTTTTTGCACGAAATTTTTATATTCTACGGTTTTATCCGCACCGATTACTTCTGCCTCTTCTGTAAGGGCTTTTGCCTCTCCCGTAGCGGAATCTATGTACAGAACTGGGGTGTTTCCACCGGCCGCACACTGAATTTCCTGTGATTCTGGGTCATAGTTTACCAAGGCGCAGGAACCAAAGTGGTCATTTGAGTAGGATTCGTTGGCGATTCCCCTGTTTACCCATGAAAGGATTGTTCCAGCATCTTGCATGCTGTTTACCACAAGACGAATCATAGCACGCACCATAATCATGATAACAAGGCTGTTAAGTCCCTTTCCAGCAATGTCACTCATTACAAAGGAAACTCTGTCTTTGCGGCTTACAATTACATCGTAGTAGTCTCCGCACACATCTTCTGCAGCGTTAAGGAATACTCCTATTTCTGTACCCTTTACCTTGGGCAGTTTTGCAGGAATCAAAGTCTTCTGCATTTCTGTTGCAATCTCGCCTTCCTTTGCGGCTGAGTTATATTCTACCAGTTCCCTTACCGAAATGACTGTCTTTATGGACGATGCAGCAAAGTCGCACAGGGTGGTTGCCAGTTCAAGTTCGTCTTCTGTAAAGGGCTTGTTTGCCTTTGTTCGGGCAAGAGCGGCTTCTCCAATTACTGAACCGCCTGTCTTTAACGGTACAAAAATATAGGAGCCGCACTCAAGGAAGTCCTCGTGTCCGTTCTGATAGATTCGCATGTCGTTTACAGGGTCTGTAATAAGTTCTGGTTTTGCCGATGAGGCTATTTCTCCAAACACATTGTCGTGGAAGGGGAAGGAAGCAAATTTAAAGTTTGTGGCAATGCGTACCGGCTTGTGGGGCATGTCATCAGGGAGTTTGTATGGAGGAGGAAAGTCACCCTCAAAAGCCTTTACTGCAATTACATCTTCAAAGTCGTCTACCAAAAGAATTGCGGCTCCATCTGCCCCTGTCTTGGACTTAAGAGTCTTGTTTACATATTCAAGCAGGGAGGTAAGTCCCTTTTCTTCTGAAAATGACTGGGATGCCCTTACAGCAAAGTCTCTGCTTATGGACATAAGGGCTGCGTCTACGGAAGTTCCGCCCTCTTCTGCAAGAATGCCCTGGGAGCGCCTAAGGTTTTCTTCATAGGCCTTGTTAGCCTGTTCAATTTTTTCGTTTTCGGCGGGAGAAACAAGTTTTACGATCTTCTGGGGTTCAAAAGTGCACAGTACGGCAAGGTAGGGAATAATTACCAAACCTGCAATGAATAAGAGGATTCCTATTACTGTAAGTGTTGTTCCTTCGGTGGAAGTGCCCATAAATCCGCCTACAAGGCCTACGGCAAGCAGAATGGCTGCAGCGGCAAATGCCGTAAAGCTAACTCTTGCTGTACCCTTTCTTTTTACAAAAAACAACAACACCAGGATTGCTATTGCTTCCGCGGCGGTAGCAAAGAATGGAATGAACGCAAAACTGTTATTTAAATTCATTTATGCTCCCTACTGACAGTTTACCACTGAAATATGGTACAGTCAAGATTTTTACACTTCATTATCGGCAGAATTTTGCTACTTGAACATATCTTTTTGCATTTTCTTTTTGCTGATATGATTTAAGATTCGTTTAAATAAATTGGGAGTATAGTCTTCCTTGAATTCTTCTGCGGCCTTGTCCAGACTAAAGTCGTTGCCGAACTTCTGTTTTAGTTCATCCCAGTATTTTATAAGGAACACATACAGGTCGCTTTTTGTCCTGCCCCTAAAGTGACGCATTATGTGGTGGGTTTCTATGGTCTGTATTACGGGAATAAAGACAGTATGGTACCAGGAAAGTACAGCATCCTCAAAGGAAATTTCTTCTTCCTTTCCCATGTTGATGTAATACTTGTGGCTCAGAATGTGATTGTAGATGACATCGTATTTTCCGGGAGTGGTAAAGTCCAGAATCCAGCAGTCGGTAATGTCTCCGAAATTTGTTTCGGCATAAAAGACTCGCTTTTCGTAGGCAATGACCTGCCTTACCATTTCTTCTAGAGTGCTGTCGGGTTTAAGTTTTATTTCGCTTTGCAGGCTTACGACTTCTGCATCTATGAATTCCACACCTCTAGCTTTAGCAACCGAGACCCTGTGGTTTCCGTCTCGCACAAAGTAGAGTCCTCCTGCCTCGTACAGGCTTATGGGGGGGAGGGGAACATCCTGCAGGTGAGCCATGTCTATATGCTCCCATCTGCCCTTAAGAAAGTTGCTCTTTGGAAAGAAGTGGTTGTCAAAGTCCTTGTAACGGCCTTCGCTTCCTGCTATGAGCTTTATGGGGACAACCTGCATGCCTTTGTACACTTCGTTTTCTGGACGCAAAAGTTTCTTTACATCGGTAAAGGAAATGAGGGTTGCCTCCTCGGGGCTTAGAAGGTGCTGTATTTCGTTAAACCAAGCCTTGTTGCGGGCCTTGGAAAAATCTTCATTGGTCTGCGTGGACAGATATGACGGCATTGAAGCGGTCTCCTTTTTTACCCTGGGGTACAGGGGCTGTGTTAAAATCTATGATGACTCTGCTGTAGGCGTTTACCACTGTGGTTCTTCCGCTTACTGTGGTGCGGACTGCCTGTAGGTCGTACAGATGGATGTGTCCGTGAATGAGAAGAGCCGGCTTGAATTTTTTTATGAACCAGTTGAAGCATTCAAAGCCTTTGTGGCAGGGGTCTTCTCGGTCGTGAATGTGCCTTGGGGAAGCATGGGTAAGAAAAACATCGCAATAGCGGCCGTACCTTATTTTGTTCCATAGAAGTTTGGGGGCAAGGGCTAAAAGCTGAAAGAACATTTCCCTGTCCGTGTATTGGTCTTCGCCATTGTTGTACCTTATGGAGCCAGAAACTCCCGAAACAAGAAGGGGTGTCGTCCGTCCGTCGGGAAGGGTGATGGGAAGGTTTTTGCACCTGAACACCCTGTTGCTTACATAGTCTCCTCCGTGGCTGTGCTTCATTGCCTCCATGGAAGTACCTTGGGATGCAGGCTTGTGGTAATAGTGGAATTCCTTAAGGTCGTGGTTTCCGAATACAAAAAAAGTGGGCTTGTTTAAAAGCGTTACTATGTAGTCCACATAGTCCATGGGCAAGTCTCCAGCACAAAATACGGCATCAACATCGCTGTATCTTTCCTTTGCACTGGTGGCGTAAACAAGAGGATCTATCTGGTCGGAAACGCAGAGAAACTTCATCAAACGCCAGCCTTTGTTAGAATTGCTTCAAGTTTTTCCTTGTCTACAAGGGCTACAGGGCGGTTTTCTGCATATTTTATTGCCGATGGTGTAAATCCTGATGAGGTGCAGATTATTCCCTTGGTGCAGTTGTTGGGCTTAAGGCTGTCTACTATGCGGCGCACCACGCTGTCTTCCAGAGGATCCGTTACTCGGTGGAATTCTATGAGGGCCATTTGCTGCCTTACACTCATCCAGTTGTCTCCCTTTGCCTCTGTTGCATACATGATGCATCCAGTCTTTGTTTCCTCAACTTTCTTTGGTTCGTATCCAATGGCAAGAGCGGCCTTTTGGCAGATCTGTACAAATTCCTGATTTGAAGAAGTAAGGTATTCTTTCATGCTGTCGTTTGCCTGCAAATCTTTGTATTCCTGAAGCTTTGCACCAACATCTCTGAAGGAGCGGTTTTTTGCGTAGATTTTTTCCCACTGGGCAATGGCCTTGTCTATGTTTCTCTGCTTTTCGTAGCATGCGGCAAGGAAGTATCTAGCGTAAAGCGTTTCCTGGCTTCCTTCGTTTGAGGTAACTTTTATGGCGTGCTCAAATTCTCCCATTGCATTGTCCATGTGGTCAACTGCCATGTAGCATGAACCCCTTTCTATAAGAGCCTTCTGCCTGAATGCCGGATCTCTCTGGGCCTTTTCCAAAGCCTTTAGTGCGGCGGAGTAGTCCTTTTGTTCCCTTAGTATTCTTCCCAGATAATAGTAGTTTGAGTATTCCGAGGGATTAAGCTTTATTGCAAAATCTATTTCTTTTTTTGCTGCCTCAACCTGCTTGGTTCTGTAAAGAAGGTAGCCCAAAGAAGCATGGGCCTTGGAATGCTTCTTGTTTGCGGCTATTGCCTTCTGGTAAAATGCCATTGCGTTTCCGGGCTGATTCATTTCCTCATAGATTTTTCCTACGCTGTAGTCGTTTTCTGCATTGCCCGGTTCCATTTTTGTAAGAAGAAGGTACTCCTTTAATGCGTCCTGGGTCTGGTTAAAGTGAGTGTAAAGTTCGGCCATGCGCTTTCTAAAGGGAACTTCCTGAATTCTTCCGTCAAAGAGGGCGTTCTGGTTTACCAACTTGTATTCAATAAACGCAAGATCTGTTTTTCCGTCAAGATAATATGCCTCGCCAAGATAGTAGTGGGCCACAAAATCCCTAGGGTCTTTTGTGATTATCTGTTTGGCATATTTTTCGGCCTGCTGGTATTTTCCGTCCTTAAGTAACTTTTTTATTCCGTCGATTTTTTTAGGAGAGGCAAAGCTCTTTATAAGGATAACGGTAACGCCAATTATTATGGCACCGAGAACGGAGAAAATTACTATTGCTACAGATGTATCCATTAGTGTTCCACCTTGTAAGTTACTGACCCTTGAAAGAGTATCTTTTTTATGCGAATATGTCAATTTGTAAGGGGGAAATGCCCATGTTTAGGTATAGAAAATTTTTTGCAGGACTCCTGCTTGCGGCATTCTGTTCGCTGTCTCTTTTTGCGGGGGAAAATTTTTCCACGGGAGAATCCCTGTTCAGTCAGAACCGTCCCTCAGAGGCAATTCCCTATCTTCAGAAGGCTGTGTCTGAGGGTGGAGAACCTAAGGCCTACCTTTACCTTGCACTGGCATACTATCAGACTGGTCAGTACGAGGAAAGCCTTGCCATAACCGACAGGGCAATGTCTGTCTCTGGAACAAACAAGAAAGTGCTTGCCTTTAACGCGGGAAACACGGCTTATGCAATGGGAAACTGGTCTCTTGCAGAGCAGTGGTATTCCATGGCGATTTCTGCTGATTCTTCTTACGCAAGTCCTGTTCTTAACAGGGGAAACGCCCGACTACAGCAGAAAAAATATACCGAAAGCATTTCCGACTACAAGACCTATCTTGCCCTTTGTCCTGATGACGCCCAAGCGGAGCAAATTCTTTCCCTTGTGGATGCAATCGGTTCCCAAATGAAAAAGGATGCGGAAGACGCTGTCCTTAGGGAACAGGAAGCGGAGCGCCTTAAGGAAGAGGAAGAAAGAATGGCCGTTCAGAGGGCTCAGATGCAGGCTCAGCAGGAAGCAGAGCGTGAAAAGGCTGCACAGGAGGCAGCAGAAAGAAGACGGCGCCTTCTGGAAGATGTGGCCGCCTCTCTGCAGGATTCCCAGTCTGAAAACCTCTCTGCTGGAACTGAATCAACCGTGGACTACGGTTACGAATCGGATTTTGAGTAAGCACTTATTCGGGGGAACTGACTGTGGCTGGAACTGCAAAAACTACAAAGGCTGGTGCAAAGACAACTCAAAAGACGGCATCTTCTCCTAAAGGAACTGCCTCTAAAACCACCTCTGGAAAGACATCTTCTTCAGCAAAGGCGACTTCTGCAAAGGAAAAAAGCACAGACTCTTCTTCTGCCACGGCAAAAACTACAAAGACAGCAAAAACTTCGGCAGTAAAAGGCTCCTCTTCTGCCACAGCAAAAACTACAAAGGCAGCAAAAACTTCGGCAGTAAAAGGCTCCTCTTCTGCCACGGCAAAAACTTCAAAGACAACAAAAACTTCTTCAGAAACTGCTTCCTCTAGAAAGGCGGCGGTTTCTACAAAGACTGCATCTGAATCTTACGCCAAAAAGACTGTCCGTAAGGCTTCTTCTTCAACCTCTGTTCAGGCGGATGAGGCGCCCATCTTTTCTCACGAGGCTTCTATTTTTGATGCCGCGGAACAGGCTGCTCTGGGAGATCAAAATCCTAGTCAGCAGGTTCAGGCTTCTCCTTCTTCCATAATACTTGACGAGGCTACTCAAGACCTTCTGCAAAGAACTCTTTGGGGACGGACTCAGGAAGAGGAAGAACGACGACAGGAAGAAAAAAAACGACGCACTCTATTTTTAATCCTCCTTATATTTTTTGCATTTCTAGCTCTTGTGGGAACGGGAACTGGAGTATTCTTTGCGGCAAAGTATGCTTCCCTTAGCAGTGCAAGCAGAATTCAGGCTCCAGCTGCATCCAACGAACCAGAACTTGCGGCTGTACAAAGGGAAAACAGGCTTTCTCTTGCTCGTCAGTATATGGAACAGGGGCTTTACGACAATGCCCTTAATGTCCTTGGCGACATTCTTGTGCGAAACGGTGATGACGATGAGGCTAAGGCTCTTCTTGAGACAACGGCTTCTCTAAAAAAACAGAGGGACGAAACTTCTTCATCAGCTACCCTTGACTCTGGCGGCATGGAGGGAACATTAGGACTTCTTGCGGAACAGCTTGCAGGCCAGTCGGCACAGAACGAAAGAAACAATGAAGTTGTTGAGGAACTGATTCGACAGCAGCAGCAGTCCGCCGAAAACGCCCGTGCAGAAAGTGAGGCTCAGGCTCAGAAGGCTAGGGAAGAAGAGGCTAGGGCAGAAAAGGATGCTGCATTCAAGGCCTTGTCCCAAAGCATAAATAGCGAAATTGCTCAGGGAACCGCAGCCCTTAATTCAGGACACATAGAGGACGCATTAAGTCATTTTGAAGCGGCAAAAAAACTTCTTCCTTCCGACGACTCCGCATATTCCGCCCAGAAACTTGGAGAAATGGCTGAACTTTTGTACGATGCATCCCAGAATGCTGCCGATGGTTCCGCTCAGAAAAAGAAACTTTCAGATTCTGCATCTTCCTATGCCACCAGTGCAATGACTTCCTCTCCCAACGATGCTCCCTCCCACTATGTTATGGGAATGAGGGCCTTTGACAGCGGAAACTTTGCCGAGGCAGAAAAGCAACTTCGTGCGGCTGTTTCTGCGGACGGTCAGAATTACATGTACTACTATCAGCTAGGTCGGGTTCAGGCCAGACTTGGAAAATACTCCGAAGCAAAGACATCATTTACTTCTTCTGTAAAGTACAACTCTTCCTTTGCCTCAAGCCAGTACAATTTGGGCATAGCCTGTGCTAGACTTAACCAGACTTCTCAGGCCCTTGCGGCATATCGTAAGGCATATTCCATTGATCCCACTTACGAAAACGCCTATCTTGCGGCTGCTAGAATCCTCGTAAAGGAAGGCAATGTTACCGAAGGAATTACAGTGTTTGAACAGGCTGTGTCAGTCAATCCTTCCAATGCAAACACTTACAAGGAACTGGGGTCAGCCTATGCTTCCATAGGAAAAGACAAGTCCGCCGAAGACGCCTACAAGCATGCGATTTCACTTCAGGGACCGGGAGAAGATGATCCTGCCACCTACTACAATCTTTCTACTGTCATGCTTAATCAGGGCAAGACTACGGAAGCGGTTTCCTATGCAAAAAAGGCATACGACACTAGAAACTCTTCTTCAAACAAAGATGTTCAGGTAAACTCAATCTACAACTATGCCCTTATTCTTGATGCAACTGGCAGTACGGAAGAGGCTATGACGCTTTACAATCAGGTTATAAAAACCGAGCCGACCCATGTAAAGGCAATGGTAAACCTGGCTGTGCTTTTCCTTGACGAAGGCGATGCTGATTCCGCACTGGTGCTTTTAAACAGGGCATATTCCTTGCAGCCTTCCAATTTTGAAGTAAACAACAACATGGGAAACGCCTACCGCATGAATTCTGAATATGACAAGGCGATTCCCTATTATGTTACCGCACTTAAAATTCAGCCCAAGGACAATACTGTTAGGGCAAACCTTGCAAAGACTTATGCAGCTGCAGAACGGTACGATTTGGCAAAGACCACATTTGAGGATGTAATAAAACTTGATGGTAAGGATTATGATTCCATGATAGAACTTGCCAAGGTGTGTATTGCCCTAAAAGACACTGAGACTGCAAAGGGCTACCTTACTCTTGTCCAGCAACAGGCTCCGTCCCTGCGCCGGTCAGAAGTTACGGCACTTCTTTCTTCTTTGCAGTAAATGCATTTTCTTAAGCCTAGGTTCTCTTTACAAGAGAAAAAAGCTGGCTTCTGGTTATTTTTGTAAACACAGGCCGGCCGTGGGGGCAGTGGGGGTCAGGAAGAAGAAGGGCCTTTCTTGCAATGTCGCTTGCAGTTTCCCGATCCAGTACGGTTCCATCCATAACAGCTCGTCTGCATGCCGTTGATGCTGCTACTGCATTTATAATGTCCTTGGGATTTATTCGCCTGTCCAAAATGTCGTGCTGAAGGTCTTGTTCTGTTCCCTTCCAGCGTACTGGCACTGAGGTAAAGAGCCAAGAACCGTCTTCCGACTTTTCGCATTCAAATCCCCATTCTGAAAAATTTTCGCTTAATGCGGAAATATAAGCGTCATCCCCTTCGCTCTGGGGAACGATTCTGTAGGGAACCAGAAGAGGCTGTTTTTCGCCCGCCTTTTCCATGATTTTGTTGTAGAGGATTCTTTCGTGGGCGGCATGCTGGTCAATTATGTAGAGAGTGTCATCCTTTTCTGCAATAAGGAATGTTCCCAGGGCGCTTCCCACAAAATGAAAAGAGTCTTCGCTGCTGTCGTATTTTTCATGAATGTAATTTGGCTTAAATGATTCTGGCTCAGAGACATCGTCTTCAATTGCGCTGGCTACAAGGGAGGATAGCCCCGAGTAAGAAGATGTGTCTACCGGTCGGTAGTTAAAAGATGGAATTTTCTGACTGTGACCGAATGAGCGTAAGTCTGACTTTTCTACCTTTGGAAAGCGAACGGTCGTTTGTTGCTTGTCTTCTACCCCAGTTTCCCTTTCAAAGCCTAGATCTGGTTCTTCTGTTACTGGTTGTTCTGTCTGGGGAAGAAGTTTTGCCACTGTATAGTTCTTAAAGAATTCCTTTGTTGCGGAACTTACCCCGTGGTGTAGTCCTGAAATGTCTTTAAATCTTGCCTCCCTCTTTGCTGGATGAATGTTAAAGTCCACTTGGGAAGAATCCATGGTAACAAAAAGACAGGCCACAGGATGCTGTCCGTTGGGAAAGTAGCCCTGACATCCGTATTCAATTGCCTGTGTAAGTGAGTATTCCTGAATGCGTCTTCCGTTTACATAGATGTAGAGGTTTTTTCTGTTTGGACGGGTTACGGAAGGTTCTCCTATGACCATTGTAAAAGACCAGCTTCCATCGTCTGCAGCGCCTTTTACTTCGTAAAAGAGTTTTTCGTCTTCAAAAAGGGAAAGTGCTTGGGTAAAGCGCTCCACAAGACTTTGCCCCTTGGGCAGGGTAAGTTTTTCTTCTCCGTCCATATATAAGCTGAATGCAATGTCTGGTCGGGGAAGGACTTTTTCTTCAAATGTAGAGCGGCACAAAGACCCCTCGCTGGCAGGGCGTTTTAAAAAGACCCTTCTTGCTGGAAAGTTTTCAAAGAGGGCTTCTGTCTGCACTATGGTACCCTGGGTTGCCGCAGTCTGGGTAAGTATGTGGTCTTCGGTAACGGAGGCATTCATTTTCCATCCGCCACTCTGAATCTGCAAGCGACTTACTGCCGCCATAGAGGCAAGAGCTTCACCCCTAAAGCCAAGGGTTGAAAGGGAAAGCAGGTCTTTTTCGCTTACAATTTTACTTGTTGCGTGGGGATGGGCGCAGGTTTCAAGGTCTTCCTTTGTCATGCCACCACCGTTGTCTATCACCCGAATGCGTTCTATGCCACCGCCAGTAATTTCTACCCTTATGTTGTCTGCTCCAGAGTCAACTGCGTTATCCATAAGTTCCCTTACTATGGCATTGGGACGGTCTATAACTTCACCCGCCGCAATTTTTCGGGAAACCTCTGGATTTAAAATGCGTACAGACTTGTGCTCTTCCATTGCCTAGGAATTCCTCGTACCCGTTACTTCTGAAGACTCAGAAAACAGATCTAGTATGGGGGAGTCAGTTTCTTTTGCCCTAGAAGCCTTTGTCTTTTTTTCTGACTCCTCTTCTTGAGGTTCCGGGGCGTTCATCAACACTTGAATTTTTCCTTCGATGGCCGTAAGTTCCTTTTCCATTTTTTTTGCAAGGGAAATGCCCTCTTCAAAATCCTTAAGAGCCTCCTCTAGGGAAATGTCCTGCTGCTTTATTGCCGAAGTAAGTTCTTCAAGTCTCTTTAAATTTGATTCAAATGTATTCATGCCTGTTCTCCTTTTACAACTGTAGCTTCTATCCTGCCTTTTGCGGGGCGTATTACAATTCTTGCTCCCGACCTAGTGTCGTTCATGCTGCGGATTACTTTACCTGTTTCTGCGTCCGTTACCATGCTGTAGCCCCTGTTAAAAATGGCCTGAGGACTTGCGCTTTCAAGAATTTCTGTACAGCGCTGCAGGAAAAGCCTTGTGTCTTCCGTTTTTTTCTGAATGCCAGAAGTAAGTTCCTGCACTGCATTTTCGTAGCGAGAAAGAAGGGGCTGTTCTATGCTCCTAAACTGAAGCTCCATGTTTTCGGGAGTAAAAGTCTTAAGCATAAGGCGAAGGTTCTGTGTCCTTGAGTTTATGGTGCTGTACAGTTCCGAGGCGGAATAGCGAATTTGTTCCAAAAGCTGCTGTTTCTGGGGAACAACGATTTCTGCCGCATGACTGGGAGTTGAAGCCCTTACATCTGCCGCATAGTCGCTTAAAGCCCAGTCAATTTCGTGACCCACCGCCGACACAACGGGGATTTTTGAAGATGCTATTTCTCTTACAACTTCTTCGTCGCTAAAGGGTAGTAGGTCTTCCAAAGAGCCACCTCCGCGGCCTACAATAAGCACATCGCACAAGTGCCAGTGGTTTGCAGCCTTAATCTGAGCCACTATGGTTTTTGCAGCGTCTTCTCCCTGAACAAGTGCTGGAAGAACAATCAGGTTCATTCCGTCGTTTCTGTGCCGGGTTATGTTGATGATGTCCCTAAGGGCTGCTCCAGTAGGACTTGTTACAATGCCTACCGTCTTGGGGTAGGGGGGCAGTTTTCTTTTTCGCGAGGAATCAAAAAGTCCTTCCTGAGCAAGGCGTTTTTTTCTTTCCTCTATCATTTCCATAATTCCCCCTGTTCCAGCAGGAGTCATGGAACTAATAATAATTTGGTAGTTACCCCTTTGGGCATAGACGGAAATCTGTCCCTTAACCTGAACTAGCATTCCGTCCTTGGGAACAAAGGCTAGGTGTGAGGCATTGCCCCTAAACATAACTGCACTAATCTGACTGTTTGAATCTTTTAGCTGAAAATAAAGGTGTCCGCTTATGTTGGGTCGATAGTTTGATATTTCTCCCACCAAAAAAATCTGCCTAAACGAGTTCTCCAGCATGGTTTTTATGAGTCCTGTAAGCTGAGAGACTGTTAATGCGTTTTCTTCACCCATAATACAACTGTACCGTATTTTGCTTCCCATGTAAAGGGGCAAATTTAACTTAAAATCACCCTGTGCGTTTCCGATACTTTATAAGATGAAAACTATAGTTTTTTTGTATTCGGTAACTGACAGCCTCTATCCATTTAAAAAGGCCTTTAATTCTCAAAGTGCAGCAGAAAGATCCCTAAAGTGGGCATCCTTGTTTTCTGACGGAGGAGTTTTTCTTGCGGTAAACTCAAAGACTGCTTCTTTTGCCGCAGAAGCTTCCTCGTCCGGGGGAATAAAGGCAGACCTGATTCAAAAGGAGGAGTGGAACTGCCGGGAACTTTTGGCTTCCCTTGCCGACTGCTGTTCAAAAACAAAGGCAGACTGTGTGCTTGTAGCCCCACTTTCGGCACCCTTCCTAGACGCAGAACTTACAAAAAAACTCCTTTCCAGCCACGAAAAGTATTTTGCGGAATACACATTTGCAGACGGCTATCCCAAGGCCCTTGCTCCAGAGGTGATTGGCGCAGGTTCTGTTTCCATTCTAAAAAGCCTTGTTGAAGGAAAAAGCTGCGAACTTCTTCCCTTGGATGGCGACACCTTAATGAACGCCTTAAAGATAGACATAAATTCCTTTGAAATAGAATCTGTGCTTTCTGAAGAAGATTGGAGACAGTACCGCCTAGACTTTACCACCGACCTAAAAAGAAATTTTCTTTCATGCCTTGCCCTGTTTGAAGAAGCTAGTGCAAAAAATGATTTTTCAGCCGCATTCCTTTCTAAGACCGCTTCTGCTTCTGCAAAAGTTCAGTGCACGGTTCCTGCCTTTTACACATTCCAGATGACAGACGCTTGTTCATCAAAACTTGCATACAGTCCTCTTTCCTGTAAAAAATCTTCTGAATGCCTTATGTCTCTTTCTGACTTTTCTTCTGCACTAAAGCAGATAGAAGAACTTTCGGAAGACGCTGTAATAAGTTTGGGCTTTTATTCAGAGCCCCTCCTTCATCCTGAGTTTTTAAACTTTGTAGGGGAGTGTCTTTCCCATAAAAAACTTTCTCTTCTTGTAGAAACTGACGGAAGTCTTGTTAACGAAGATTTGTGCAAAAAAATCAGAGACTTTCCTGGCAGCGAAAAAATTACATGGATTGTCCTTCTTGACGCTTTTAGTCCTGAGGTCTACGGTTTGCTTCATCAGGCTGGCGGTGACGCTTCTCCAGAAAAACTTTTTGCGACAGCTTCTTCTTCTGTGGAGCTTTTAAATTCCTTTTTCCCCAAAAAAACATATCCCCAGATGGTGCGCATGAATGCAAACGAAAAAGAACTTGAATCCTTTTACCGCTTCTGGCATTCTTCAGAATCTCCCTCTGGAGGAAATGTTATAATCCAGAAATACGATTCCTTCTGTTCAGTCTTAAGCGACGAAAAACCGGCAGACCTTTCGCCCTTGGTTAGAATGCCATGCTGGCATGTAAAGCGGGATATGGTAATTCTTGCAGACGGTTCCATTCCTCTTTGCAGGGAGCGTGTTACCGCAGAAAGATCTGTGCATTTAAATGACGGAATTGAAAATGCATGGAAGAAAATACAGGAAGAAGTTCCTGCCCAAATTGCAGGCAACTATTGCGAACTATGCAGGAAGTGCGATGAATACTATACCTTTAACTTTTAACCAGAGGCAGGTAACGCTTACGGTAATGGGTGGCTCAGGACCTACAAAAAAGTCTGACAGTCCCGTTTCCTGCTTAATTCTTAACCGCAACGGTTCTCAGTTTTTGTCTCACTGTCTGGAGGCGGCTCAGGACAGTTACTTTGCAGACATCGTATGCGTGTCTTACGGTAAGCCCAGTCTTCTTCTTGAAAGTCTTGTAAGGCAGTTTCCATTTGTGCGCTTTATTGCAACTGAAGAAAGCCTAACTGTAGGCGATATGATAAACATAGGCATGGCTCAGGTTGAAGGAGATTATGTTCTTGTTGTAAATGATTCCATGTGCAATCAGTCTACGCTCCTTAGTCAGAACCTTGCAGAAAAACTTTGCGAACTTTCACAGTTCTGCGTGTGTCCTAGACTTGTTGCTTCACCCATGCAGAATCAGCTTGTGCGCTTTGCACCTGATGTAAGCAAGGGATACTTTTCAGTCTATCCTTCATTCAACATTGTAGACGGATGTCCTACTCTTTATGCAGCAGATTGGGCTGGCCTTTACAGCAGAAAACTTTATGAGCAGTTGGGTGGGGCCGACTATACAATTACCAGCGAATACTGGCAGAAACTTGATCTGTTCATGAGAGCCTGGCTTTGGGGCGAAAAGGTAACTCTGTCTTCTGCATTCAGCTTTTCCTATGCTCAGCCTCCTCAGCCCGAAGACGCAACGGCAGACATTTCATATCTTCGCTTTTACCTTAAGAATCTTGCGCCAAGTTTTGAAGTGGACCATGCTGTAATTCCAAAGACTTCCTTCTTTTCGTTCAAGAGGCGGTCTTCCATGGGATTTAACGAAGCACTTAAGAATTTTAAAGAAGCCCGCCATTGGGTGGAAGAAAATAAATATCGGTTTAAAACTGATGCCGCACTGCTCATAGAAAACTGGGGAAAATAAAATGAAGTTCTTAAATCTGTTCAATCGTAAAAAAAGAAAGACCGTCCTTATCGTTCAGTGCCGACTGTCATCAACACGGCTTCCCCGCAAAGCTCTGCTTCCTCTTGGCGGAAAATGCGTGGTAGACTGGGTGTTGGATTCAATGAGTCAAGTTCCAGCGGACGAATACTATCTTGCAACCGACACGCCCAGTAGCGAAGAACTTGCTCCTGTTGCAGCTCGTCACGGATGGAAATTCTATGCCGGTTCTACGGAAGATGTGCTTGATCGCTTTTGCAAAATAATTGAAGAGTCAAAGGCCGATGTTGTTGTACGCGCCACTGCCGACAATCCCTTCCTGTTTTACGAGGCTGCATCTGCACTGGAAGATGAGTTTTACGCGAGGGACGAAAGTTCTCCCGTTGACTACATAACTTTTTCTGACCTTCCCCATGGTTCTGGTGTAGAAATGTTCAATGCCCACTCTCTGCTAAAGGCCGCATCCCTTACAAACGAAGCCTACGACCATGAGCATGTGGGACCAGCCCTTTACAATCATCGCGAAAACTTTAACTGTCTTTTTATAAAGGCTCCCAACCGCTGGAACTACAGCGAACTAAGGACAACCATAGACACTCCTGCCGACTACAGACGCGCCCTTGCTCTGGTACATGCAGTTTCTGGAGCAAAGACCGCTACCAGACCTTACACCACAGAAGAAATAATGAACGGAATGTGGAATAACTTTGTTCGTAATCCAGTGCTTTTGATTCCCTGTGTTGCAAAGGGAAGGGGAACGGGTCACTTTAGAAGATGTCTTTCTCTTGCCCTTGCTACAGGACAGGACATTTATATTCCAGAGAATGCCGGACTTTCTCAGACAGAAGCCCTTCTTGAAGACGCAAGAAAAAAAGGTCTTGAATCTTACCAGATTGTGCGTTCTTTAAAGGATGCTTCTCAGTACAAGTTGATTGTAACCGATCTGTTTAGTGCTGATGATTCCATTGTGGAAGAAATTTCAAAGTGTCCCGAAGTTGCAGTTGCCGCTTTGGACGAAGGAAGACCAGATACAAATTATGTAGACTATCTTCTTGACATAATTCCATCTGTAGGAATTACCAGAAGTGCAAACCGCACGGAAACAGGCTTTATTCCACTGCCACAGAACAGAAGAAGTCCTGACTCAAAAAAAGCGGCCCTTCATACAGCTATTGTCGTTCTTGGAGGAGAGGATCCTGCCGGACTTACTGAACCTGCCACCATAGCCCTTGCTCGTAGTGGAATGTATGTTACCGCTGTGGCTGGCTCTCAGGAAAACGCCATCATCATGCAGGAAAATCTTCCCACTGATGTAAGCAAGTTTGTAAAGATAGTTCCCCCAGTGGAAGACCTTAGGGAAAAACTTGCCATTTATGATTTGGTAGTAACTCATTACGGATTTACGGCATTCGAAGCCTCAAATGCAGGATGTGCGGTTCTTCTTTTGGGAACAAGCGCCCTTCACGAAAACCTTGCAAAAACATATGGCTTTAAATGCATACCTGCGGCATTCGTAAACGAGCAGTCTGTAAAAAACGCCATTGCCGAACCTTCTGAACTTTACAGGGCAGAAAGTGAGCAGAAGGAACTTTCTCTTTCTGATTTTATCGTAAGCCTTTCTCAGGCCCAGCGCATTTCTTGTCCCGTATGTCGTAGCTTTCCTTCCAGAAAGGATCCTGTTGTTGCCCGTACCGCAGACAGAACATACCGCCGTTGCCAAAACTGCGGAATGCTTTACATGTCATGGACAATGCAGAGTCAGGATACCGCCTACAATCACGCATACTTTTTTGAGGACTACGAAAAGCAGTATGGAAAAACATATCTTGATGACTTTGCCTCAATTAAGGCTCAGGGTGTGCGACGCATAAGTGTAATTGACTATGTGTACCGCCGCATGCATTCTCCAGTAACACCTACTATTCTGGACATAGGCTGTGCAATGGGACCTTTCCTTGATGCCGCAAATGATTCTGGCTGGCAGGTGTTTGGCCTTGACATTTCAAAGGATGCTGTTGAATATGTTCAGACTTCGCTTAAGTATCCTGCCGTATGCTCGGTCTTTCCAAACTTTGACCCTAGTAAAGAATTTGGAATACAGCAGTTTGACGCCGTTACCATGTGGTATGTCATAGAGCATTTTAAGGATTTGGATTCAGTTTTAAAGGCTGTTTCCAAACTGGTAAAGAAGGGTGGTGTGTTTGCATTTAGCACGCCTTCTGCTTCTGGTGTAAGCGGAAAATACAACACGAAGGAATTCTTTACCCAAAGTCCGGGCGACCATTACACTCTGTGGGAACCTTCTCGCGCCCAGTCCATTCTTAAAAAATACGGCTTTACGGTTTCAAAAATCGTTTCTACTGGAATTCACCCTGAACGGTTTCCGTCTGCAAAAAAACACGGATGGAAAAAGAATTCTCTTCCGTTCAATGTGCTGGGTGCCGCAAGCCATGTGTTAAAACTTGGAGACACATTTGAAGTGTACTGCAGAAAAACAGGAGACAAATGATGCAGGAAAAATATGTTCTTATCTTGGGAGCCGGACTCATGCAAAAACCTTCACTGGAGGCGGCAAAGTCATTAGGCTATAAAACTCTTGTGGTGGATGCAAATCCTCATGCAATATGCGTTCCCTATGCGGATCGCTTTGAGCCCATAGACCTTAAGGACAAAGAGGCCCTTGCCAAGTTAGCACTTTCTTTGGGTTCCTCCCTAGAAGGGGTCTTTACCGCCGGCACTGATTTTTCTGCGTCAGTTTCTTATGTTGCTGAAAAATGTTCCCTCCCTGCTCACAGCTATCAGGCTGCTCTGAATGCTAGCGACAAGGTTCTTATGCGGACATGCTTTAAAGAAGCCGGAGTTCCTTCTCCAAACTTTACACAAATTTCAAGAACCGAAATTGCTTCTTTCATAGCCTCTGAAAAATTTGAAGAAATAAAGTTTCCCTGTGTGGTAAAGCCTGTAGACAATATGGGTGCCCGTGGCTGCAGGATGATTAGAAATCCTCAGGAATTTCTTCCTTCCGTAGAAGAAGCGGTTCGTGCCTCAAGAACGGGTAGGGCAATACTTGAAGAATACATGAAGGGTGACGAGTATTCTATTGACGCAATAGTCTGTGACGGAACTCTTACCATAACAGGTTTTGCAGATCGCCACATCTTTTACGAACCCTATTTTATAGAGGCGGGACACACCATGCCTACCCGAGCAGACGAAGGTAAAAAGTCCGAGCTTATAGCCTGCTTTGCAAATGCAGTCTGCGCCCTTGGTCTTACCCACGGAGTTGCAAAGGCAGACATAAAGTACACAGATAAGGGCCCCATGATAGGAGAAGTTGCAGCCCGTCTTTCTGGCGGATACATGTCCGGATGGACTTACCCTTATGCCTCTTCAATAAATCTTACCAAACAGGCTCTTCTTTTGGCTCTAGGAAAACAACCGGAAGATCTTTTGCAACACAGGCGTCCTGTGGCGGTTCACGGTGCAAAACTGGGCATTTATGAAGTTCCCTGCCAACAGGTGAGTGCCGAGCGTGCATGGATTTCCATTCCCGGTACGGTAGAAAAAATTTACGGTAAGGAAAATGCCCTTGCGGTTCCCTTTGTTCAGAATGTGTTCTACCGCTCAACAGAAGGTTCCTCTGTGAACTTCCCTCGTAACAATGTGGAAAAATGCGGCAATGCTATTTCCCGTGCGCCTACATACGAACTTGCGGTAAATGCCTCTGAAAGCTGCGTTTCTTCCCTTGTGCTTAGGCTGAAGGTTCCCTCTACAGAAACAGAAACATTTCTTTCTGGCAAGACTGAAAAATCAGAGTCGGGCTTTCCTCCTTCCTTCTTTGTCCTTGACGGAGAAATCATAAAAGAACTTACCCACTGGCTTCAGACAGCCCCTCGCATAGAAGCAGACAGTCTCCTGTCTGACCAGCTTCCTCCTGCTCTTGCTTCTGTTAGTGTCAGTGTAAGGGACTGTAACCATCGCACCATAAGCGAAACACTTTCTCTTTACGACAGGCTCTGCCCTCAGCATCCTTCCCTTAGTGCAAAGAAATTTTGGCTTTCACTTTTAAGAGGAGGCATTCAGGGTGTCCTTTACGAAACTGATTTGGAAATCTACAATGCAAAGATGCGTTCCTCAAGACGCCTGCGGAGAAAATAAATGCATAAGAGCGAGTTTCTAAAAAGAAGCATTGCAGTCATCCTCCTTGCCCTTGCACCGGTCCTTGCAGCCGCTCAAGAAAAGTACACTGTAAACCTTAGCGAAAAGGCTTTATCGTCTGGCATTACTCTTTACTGGGATCCTCTTGCCCAAAGCGGAATCCTGGAACAGAACGGACACCAGCTTGCATTTCAGGCTGGCGACAGTTTTGTTCTGCAGGATTACACCCACCTTCTTGAAGTTGATGCTCCTCTTGTAAAAGACGGAGTTCTGCTTGTTACGGAAGCATTTTTTACTTCTGCGGAAAATTTCTTCAAGACTGAAACCAAGGCTGCCCAGTATCGCATAGGCGCCATCCTTATAGACCCCGGTCACGGAGGAAAAGATCCTGGTGCAAATGCAACCTACACCGTAAACGGAAAAAAGGTGACGGTTAACGAAAAGGACATCAATCTGAATGTTTCCCTTATGCTCTACGACAGGCTTAAAAAGGCTTACCCGGACAAGCGCATTCTTATGACAAGAAGCACGGATGTGTTTATTTCTCTTGAGCAGCGTACGGAAATTGCAAACTCTGTAAAACTGGCAGAAAACGAAGCCATACTTTATGTTTCTGTTCATGTAAATGCTAGCCTTGACAAGAAGGCTTCTGGTTACGAAGTTTGGTACCTTAATCCCGGATACAGGAGGCAGGTTCTTAATGAAGATTTGTCTGGCGACAGTACGGTCAATTCAATTCTTAACGACATGATGGAGGAAGAGTACACCACCGAATCCATGCTGATTGCAAATTTCATAATGGATGGAATTGGTGCTCAGGTTGGAGACTTAAGTTCCCCAAGAGGCATAAAGGCGGAAGAGTGGTTTGTAGTCCGCAATGTAAACATGCCCAGCGTCCTCATAGAAACGGGATTTCTTACCAACGAAAAGGAAGCTCGCCTGCTTATTGACGATTCCTACTTGCAGAAACTTACCCTTGGGATATATAATGGGCTTGCGGCATTTGTAACTCACTTTGAGCGTTCTAGGGGATTTACGGGTGCCCAGTAGAAAAACAGTCTGGAAGGTTTAGATGAAAGAGTCTGTAAAAAAACTTGCAGTATATATCCCCCTTGCCTTGTGCGTACTTGCTTTGGGAATTTCTCTTACGGCTTTCATGTTCAGAAACAGATGGCATCGCGTGGTAATGTATTTTCCCCAGTACGGAGCTGAAGGCATTTATGCGGAACCCCGTCTTGTTCCTGCTTCAGATTCAGTGGGGGAGGCTCTGGAGGTTTTTACAGGCGAACTGCTGCTTGGTCCTGAAACAAACCGTTACCAGCGGCTTTTTAATAAAGAAACTACGGTAGAATTCTGCATCGTAAAGGACGGAACTGCTTTTGTGGGATTGTCAAAAAAAACACTGTTCTTTTCAGGGGAAACTGCCGATAGTAAGACAGGCATTTCTATGCTTAAACGGAACATTGTGAAGAATTTCACAAGTATCGATAATGTGGAGGTGTACATTGATTCTATAGGTGTCATGCAGACAGATTTTTGAAAAAAGGACAAAAAACCGTTGACAAAAAACCTGACTTGTTAGATACTATATGGTACAAGGCTACATCAAAGCGAATAAGAAGGAGCTTCGAATGAAGAAAATTGTAATGTTGACTGCCGCTGCCATGCTCTTGGCAGGAAGTGCATTCGCAAAAACACAGACGCTCATTGACTTCACAAATCTTGAAGCTGATTGCGTCATGGACGAAAACGGAAACGCCACGGAGAACGGTCGCACAGTAATGGACTATTCTATTGCCGCTGGTGCTAGTTTTACCGATGACCAGAAGTCTCTTATGAAGACTTCTCTTGCTCTGCCTAACTGGGAGGTTGTTCTCAACTCTTCTGCTCAGAATGTGCAGTCAAAGGGTCTTTCTGTTGTTAAGGCAGCTCCCGTAAAAGAGAGTGCAGACGTTCCTTTCGCAGGAAAGAATGTCATGGGCGTACGCATTTTGTTCCCCACATGGAACGCTAACGCAAACGCAAAAATCGTTCCTCCTTTCGAGATTCAGGCATACGAGCCACTTTCTGACAATGATGCAGACGGTAACCGCCAGGAACCCACTGCTGAGCAGAAAGGAAAGTACCTCTTCGAAGGACAGAGTGCAGATGAAGGCTTCGGTCTCATTCACAATGTTGGAACAATCAAATCAATTTCTGTAACAACAATGGGCGATAACTTCCCCCATTCTCTGTATGTTCTCCTTACAGACAATGACAATGTAGAGCGCCGCTACTACATGGGTACACTTGAGTTTGACGGATGGAAGACTCTCGTATGGAACAACCCTGACTACATCTCAGAAGTTCGCACACGCGAAATCCGCATCTACCCAATCTATCCTCGCGGAGTTCCTTTTGTTAAGTTCTCTGGATTCCAGATTTGCCGCGACGCAGCAGACATTGGTTCTGACTTCGTAGGCTACTTCAAGGATGTAAAGATTATCTACGACTTGGCAGTTCTTACAGCAGACCGCGACATTGATGAAGAAGACCTTTGGGGAATCATCACAAAGAAAGAGAAGGAGCGCCAGGCTCTTGAAATCAGCAAGTTTGGTAACAAGCAGGTTAACCGCGTTATCGAACGCACAAAGATGTCAACAGAAGACGAAATCTTCTCTACAGACGACTACAAGAACTCTGGTTCTCAGCAGTAGTAGCCCGTCCGCATGATGTAAAAGCCGTTCCGTTTGGGGCGGCTTTTTTTAGTTACTGGAGTAGTGATGGAAGAAATTGAACACCTGCCGCTGCCTGCAAAAGAAAGCCTTCGCGAACTGTACGGCTCCTACACCCCTGTCTTTACACAGGTTCTTGATAATGTTGAGCAGAAACTTAAGGGCGTAATTTCTCTTCCCTCAAACCCCACATACAAATCACGCATTAAGTCTTTTCAAAGCTACTACAAAAAAATCATCAGAAAAAAATCTGATCAGGTTGGCTCTGTAGAACTTATTCCTCTTTCCGACATGATTGGAATAAGAGTCATATGCGCCTTTCTAGAAGATCTGGATGTGGTAGAAAAGCAGATTCAGGGCAGTTTCTGCGTAACTGAAGTTGAACGAAAGGGTAACGATCAGACTGTAAAGGAATTTGGCTACGAGTCGGTACATATTCTTATTCGTATTCCCGAAGACTGCATGCCTAGCATTGCCTCTCCCATTCTGCCTGATGACACTGTTGTAGAAATTCAAATAAGGACAATCCTTCAGGATGCATGGGCCGAAGTTGAGCATGAGCTTATCTACAAGTCTGAATTTAATCCCTTTGACAAACCCCTTCGCAGAAAACTTGCCTCAATAAACGCAAGCCTTACTCTGGCAGACATTATTTTTCAGGAAATCAGGGATTACCAGAAGAAGTTGCAGAACGAACTTGACTTTAGGCGCAACACTTTTTACGAAAAGGCCGATGTCATTACTGGAGAGCCGCATCCCGAAGGCGATGGCGCAAAACTTAAGACGGCATCTCCTCCGCCAGAATCCATTGTTGATACATCCCCCTACACAAAGGGAACTATTGACGATCTTGTTCTTGAGGCTCTGCATGCTCACAACACGGGAAACCTACAGAAGGCTGTAAGCATTTACACTCAGATTCTTCAGTCCACTCCGGAACCTCCTGCCGTAGTTCAGTCTGTAATCTTAAAGCATAGAGGCATGGCCTACTTTGCACAGAACCGCTATGACGAGTCTCTTAGCGACTTTAAGCAGAGCATTGCAAAGGATTCAAAGAACTTTAGATCTTACTATTACGAGGGAATAGTTTACAGCGTGCAAGGAAACGAGCAGTCTGCAATAGAGGCCTTTGACAGATCTATAGAACTTAACGCCTATCACAGCCATGTTTATTACAGAAGGGCGCTTTCTTACTTTAACATAAACGAGTATCAGAAGGCCCTTCAGGATTTGGATGCAGCAGAAAGGCTGGGGCTTGACAATGACGATTCCAGAGCTCTCCGTGCAAAACTTGTAAAAAAGTTTGACATGGATGTATAAGGCTTTTTTGGAAATTTAGTGATTTTATTATACAGCCTATTGACAAAAGTTAGTTATTTGTATATATTACATACACTAAATGTTGAAAGACATATGTCTCCTTCGTCTAGTGGTTAGGACATCGGGTTTTCATCCCGACAACGCGGGTTCAATTCCCACAGGAGATGTAAGTAAAAGAAAAGGGGCTGTCCCAAAAGTATGGAGCAG
>ERZ842401.2152-NODE-2152-length-26729-cov-6.115731_pt1 | contig 26729 bp, 20 predicted proteins | sample MGYA00521270_ERZ842401 | MGnify/ENA primary metagenome ERZ842401 (study PRJEB31892, sample SAMEA3878208) | bioreactor metagenome | biome: Moose rumen | place: Sweden | collected 2011-10 | study: EMG produced TPA metagenomics assembly of the PRJEB12797 data set... | reverse complement strand
ACGTGTGCTCTTCCGATCTAACGCGGTGCCCACCCAGTGGAAGCCCGAGGGATACAAAGTAGCACAATTCCTGCAAGACATCTGCCACCGCGAAGACCCCACCCGTCCCGTCACCTGCGGCATGGACCAGGTGAGTGCCGTGCTACAGAACGGCTTTGCCGCCATGCTCGACGTGCCAGGCTTCAACTACCGTACCCATCGCTATCAGGAAGCCTACAACACGCTGCCACAGAACCTCGTGCTGGGCAGCGAGACCAGCAGCACCGTCAGCAGCCGCGGCACCTATATGTTCCCCGCCACACTGAAGAAAGATGCCATGTATCCCAATCACCAGAGTTCGGGTTACGACCTCGAGGCCTGCTCCTGGAGCAACGTGCCCGACGAGGACTTTGCCCTGGCAGAGGACTACGACTGGACACTCGGACAATTCGTTTGGACAGGCTTCGACTACCTCGGCGAGCCCTCTCCCTACGACACGGATGCCTGGCCGTCCCACTCCAGCCTCTTCGGCATCATCGACCTTGCCTCTCTGCCCAAGGACCGCTACTACCTCTACCGCAGCCACTGGGCTCCGGAGAAACAGACCCTGCACATCCTGCCACACTGGACATGGCCGGGACGCGAAGGACAGGTGACACCCGTCTTCATCTACACCGATGCCCCCTCGGCAGAACTCTTCGTCAATGGCAAAAGTCAAGGGATACAGCACAAATACAGTCGGGAAGAAAGCGAAAAGGCCCGTGAGCAGGGTGACCCGTTCTGGCTGCAACGTCGCTACCGACTCATTTGGGAGAACGTAGTCTACGAACCAGGCGAACTGCGCGCAGTAGCCTATCGCAACGGAGGGACCTTCACCACCGGGCAGTCCATCCATACCGCAGGCAAGCCTCATCACCTGATGCTGACCATCAACGAACCCCAACAGCTGCATTATGCCGCCAACGGGCAAACCTATCTCGCCCCCAACGGCAAGGACCTGGTCTATGTAACCGTTTCGGTGGTAGACAAGGACGGCAACCTCTGTCCCACAGCCACGCCCCTCGTGGAGTTCAGCGTCCAAGGGCAAGCAGCCACATTCCGTGCAGCAGCCAATGGCGATGCCACGTGCCTCGACCAGTTCCACCTGCCCCGCCACCATGCCTTTGCCGGTCAGCTCACCGCCATCCTGCAATCCACAACCCACCCCAAGGCCACGGCAACACTAACAGCAAAAGCCAAGGGACTGAAGAGTGGCACACTAAGGATAGCGACAAACTAGTACCGACCCGACAAAAAGGCCCGGGCCCCTTCTTCACGAAGAGACCCGGGCACAAAACCATAAGCTATTTTTAATCGAAATAAAAGGGTTCTTGTTCCTAATTCTGCTGCAAAAGTAGACATTTTCTTTCACCCCGCAAAATGTGTGTCAACAAGACACAATTCTATCTCCCTGACAGTAAGGAAAATAAAATTGAAACTTTTTTCTTCGGGGACCAGTGCACCCTCCACCTGTGACCCGTCCACAAAGACCTTTGTATTCGGAAATAGAACCATTAAAAAGAACAGCGGCATTCCTAACAAAAAAAATGCTCATAAGCCATTGACATATAAGCATTTTAACGTAGCGGGAAAGGGACTTGAACCCTTGACCTTCGGATTATGAATCCGACGCTCTAACCAGCTGAGCTATCCCGCCATCCTTGCGATTTGCGACTGCAAAGGTACAAATAAAAAGCGAAAAAGGAAACGAAAATGAAACTTTTTTTTCCAATCCCTAATCCATAACCCATTTTTTAGTATCTTTGCGTCCGATATATGAAATCTTAGTAAGGTACGCACACATGCGAATCATAAAACGACTGGACACCTATCTGCTGAAGGCATTCCTCCAACTGCTTGCTGGAACGTTCTTCGTTTGCCTGTTCGTTTTCATGATGCAATTCACATGGCGTTACATGGATGAGCTGATAGGCAAAGGGCTCTCCACCGAGATTCTGGTCAAGTTCTTCTGGTACACTGGCCTTACCCTCATCCCCATGTCGCTGCCGCTGGCCATACTGCTCGCCTCACTCATCACCTTCGGCAATCTGGGAGAGAAGTTGGAACTGCTGTCGATGAAGGCCGCGGGCATCCCCCTGCTGCGCATTCTTCAGCCGTTGATTATCTTCGTCGTCCTCCTGAGCGGAGCCAGTTTCTACTTTCAGAACCGAATCGGTCCCGAAGCCACCAAGCAGCTGGCCGCACTGGTATGGAGCATGAAGCAGAAATCGCCCGAACTGGACATTCCCGAGGGGCAGTTCTACAATGCCATCCCCGGCTACAACATCTACGTGGAGAAGAAGGACCAGAAGACGGGCATGCTGTACGGCGTGATGATATATACCAACACGGGCAACTACGAAGACACCCAGATTGTCCTCTCCGACTCCGCACGCCTGCAAAGCACTGCCGACAAGAAATTCCTCCAGCTCACCCTCTACGCAGGTGAGCGTTTCCGCAACATGGATGCCCAAAGCGGAAACATGATGAAGGCCTCCGTGCCTTATATGCGCGAGACATTCGGGCAGGAAGTTGACCTGATACCTTTCGATGCGAATTTCGACCTCATGAGTTCCGACCAGTTCAGCCACAATGCCGCGACGAAGGACATCCGTAGCATCACTCGTGGCATCGACTCCCTTACCCATCGCATTGACAGCAGCGGACACGCGGTCTATGCCCACCAACTCTCGGGAGTTATGAAGCGTGACCTCGGTACGACCCAGCGCAGCGATTCGCTGAAGATTGTGCAGCAAACCCGAGAGAGCGAACCCTTCGACACACTCTATCTGCGCCTGCCCAAGGAGAAGAAGCAAGCGGTCATGCGGCAAGCCAAGAGCAGCGTGAAACAACTGCAGGCCGAATACGACTTCCGTCAACTGATGAGTGATGAGGACAACTACTACCTACGCATCCACCAACTGGAATGGCACAAGAAGTTCACACTCTCTGTGGCCTGCTTAGTATTCTTCTTTATCGGAGCTCCCTTAGGTGCCATCATCCGCAAGGGCGGACTGGGCGTTCCCGTCATCGTCAGCGTGCTCATCTTCATCTTCTACTACATCGTGAACACAAGCGGCGAGAAGATGGCAAAGACCGGCCAGTGGTACATCCCCTTGGGTATCTGGCTTAGCAGCATGGTGCTGGCCCCCATCGGTGCATTCCTTACGGTGAAGGCCAACAACGACTCGGTGGTCTTCAACATCGAGGGCTACAAGATGTTCTTCATGCGACTGCTCGGCCTGCGTTCCACACGCAAGTTGAATCGCAAGGAAGTCATCATCAACGACCCCGACTATCCTCGGCTAAAGAACCAGCTGCAGCAACTGAAAGACGACTGCCACAACTATGTGGAGACCCACCACCTCATACGCACACCCAACTACCTGAACATATTCTTCCACTACAGCCCCGACAATGCCGTGAAGGAACTCAACGATCGGATGGAAGAGATGATAGGCGAACTGCACAACAGCCAGGACAATCGCGTCATCGCGCTGCTGAACGAGTTTCCTATCCTTTCCACTGATGCCCACACGCGTCCCTTCAGCAACCATCGCAGGAACATTGCCACAGGCATCTTCTTTCCGCTGGGGCTTTTCTTCTTCTTCCGCATCTGGCGCTACCGCATACGTCTGCGTCGCGACATGGAGGTGATACAAGAGACTGCAACACAAATTATCGACAGAATAAAAGACAAGCAATATGACCAAACAAACAAACCTGAGTAACATCGAAGCCGCACTGGATGACTTCCGACAGGGCAAGTTCGTCATCGTTGTCGACGACGAGGACCGCGAGAACGAAGGAGACTTCATCACGGCCGCCGAGATGATTACCCCGGAGAAAGTGAACTTCATGCTTCAGAATGGCCGTGGAGTGCTCTGTGCCCCCATCACCATCAGTCGGGCCGAGCAGTTGAACCTCCCCCATCAGGTGGAGGAGAACACCTCCATGTTGGGCACCCCCTTCACCGTCACCGTCGACTTGCTGGACGGATGCACCACTGGAGTAAGTGCCCACGACCGTGCCGCCACCATACGCGCATTGGCCGACCCCAACCGCCGTCCCGAGGACTTTGGCCGACCTGGCCACATCAATCCGCTCTATGCCCAAGACCGTGGCGTACTGCGCCGCGCAGGTCACACCGAGGCAGCCATCGACTTGGCACGTCTGAGCGGACTGCAACCCGCCTCGGCCCTCATCGAGATTCTGAACGAGGACGGCACCATGGCCCGTATGCCTCAGTTGCAGGAGGTGGCACACAAGTTCGACATGAAGATTATCACCATTCGCGACCTCATTGCCTACCGTTTGCAGCGCGAGTCGTTGGTGGAACGAGGTGTCGAAGCCGACATGCCTACGGAGTACGGCCACTTCCGCATCGTCCCCTTCCGTCAGAAGAGCAACGGCCTGGAGCACGTGGCACTCATCAAGGGCGAATGGCATGAAGACGAAGCCATACTGGTCCGTATGCACAGCAGCTGCATGACGGGCGACATCTTCGGCAGCCGCCGGTGCGACTGCGGCGAGCAGCTACACCGTGCCATGCAGCTTATCGAGAAGGAGGGGCGCGGCATCGTAGTCTACCTCAACCAAGAGGGACGAGGCATCGGACTGATGAACAAGATAGCCGCCTACAAGCTGCAAGAGCAGGGCGACGACACCGTGGACGCCAACATCCACCTGGGCTTCCGTCCCGATGAGCGCGACTACGGCGTGGGAGCCCAGATACTGCGCAGCCTGGGAGTAAGTAAGATTCGCTTGATAACCAACAACCCCGTGAAGCGCGTCGGGCTCGAAGCCTACGGTCTGGAGATTGTGGAGAACGTACCCATCATCATCGAGCCCAACGAGTACAACCGCCGCTACCTGGAGACGAAACGAACAAGGATGGGGCACAAACTATAACGGTGACATAACAACGATATAACGAAATAACGAAATAACGATGAACACTTTATCAGACAGACTTAACCGATTGGCACCCAGTGCCACGCTGGCCATGAGCCAGAAAAGCAGCGAACTGCAAGCTCAGGGCGTGGACGTTATCAACATGAGCGTGGGCGAGCCCGACTTCCCCACCCCCGACCACATCAAGCAAGCCGCCGTGCGCGCCATCGAGGAGAACTGGACACGCTACAGCCCCGTCCCTGGCTATCCCTCGCTGAAGAAAGCCATCGTCGACAAACTGAAAAACGAGAACCAACTGGACTACCAGCCCAGCCAGATACTCGTGAGCAATGGTGCCAAGCAGAGCGTCTGCAACACCATCATGGCCCTCGTCGGCCAAGGCGACGAAGTCATCATCCCTGCCCCTTACTGGGTGAGCTATCCCCAGATGGTGCTGCTGGCTGACGGCAAGCCCGTTTTTGTCGAGGCCAAGATAGAGCAGGACTTCAAGATTACGCCCGAGCAACTGGAAGCCGCCATCACACCCCACACCCGTGCGCTCATTCTCTGCTCGCCCAGCAACCCCACAGGTTCCGTCTACACCCGCGACGAACTGGAGGCACTGAAGAACGTGCTCCTGCGTCATGAGCGTGTCATCGTCATAGCCGACGAGATATACGAGCACATCAACTACTCTGGTCACCACGCCTCCATGGCCCAGTTCCCAGACATCAAGGAACGTGTGGTCATCGTCAACGGCGTGAGCAAGGCCTACGCCATGACGGGCTGGCGCATCGGCTACATTGCCGCTCCAGAGTGGATAGTAAAAGCATGCAACAAACTGCAGGGCCAGTACACCAGCGGCCCTTGCTCCATCAGTCAGAAAGCAGCCGAGGCAGCCTACACGGGGAGCCAGCAGTGTGTCGAGGACATGCGCCAAGCCTTCGAGCGCAGAAAGAACCTCATCGTCCGCCTGGCCCGTGAGATACCCGGACTGGAGGTGAACGACCCCGCCGGTGCTTTCTACCTCTTCCCCAAGTGCAGCAGTTTCTTTGGCAAGCGCGACGGCGACCGTGTCATCCACACCAGCACTGACCTGGCCATGTACCTGCTCGAGGTAGGCCACGTGGCCGCCGTGGGCGGCGACGCATTCGGCAGTCCCGAGTGCTTCCGCATGAGCTATGCCACGAGCGACGAGAACATCGTCGAGGCCATGCGCCGTATCAAGGAGACACTGGCCCGACTGAAATAACGGAAACGGACAGCATGAAATAACGAAGGCTCCTTTGCATAACGCAGAGGAGCCTTCGCCGTTGTTTTACAATTGCCTACGCCTCTCTATTTACAGAGAGATAGCCCCACTGGGGCAAGCGTCGGCACATGTGCCGCATTCTGTACACTCATCGGGATTGATGGAGTAGATCTCACCTTCAGAAATTGCGCCTACGGGACACTCGTCAATGCAAGTTCCACAAGCAACGCAATCCTCACCAATTACATAAGCCATAGTTCAAAATAATAATTAAAGTTGGTTATTCCGTTAATTGTCGTTGCAAAGGTAATCAATTTTAGTTAACTCCAACTACTTTCCCCCGTTTTTTTTCTTCATCACTAACCAAAAATAGTGAGTGAGGCAATAAAAAGGCCCTTATTGACGTTTAATATCTACTATACATTATTTATAATGCACACGCGTAGGCTATTCTTCGCACTTGTCCTCCTGTTCACGCTCTTCGGGCAGCTGGCCGCCCAGGAGCCGAAGCTCATGTACCGTCCCTATCTCGACCAGCGGCGGTTGCACTGGGGCTTCATGTTCGGCTTCCAATTGCAGGACATGGAGTTGCACAACAACGGCTTCATCGACCCCGAGACGGGCGAGCAATGGTACGCCGACGTGGACAACTATAACCCGGGCTTCTCCGTGGGTGTACTGGGCGAGATGCGCCTCAACAAACTTCTGGCCCTGCGCCTCACCCCCACCATGCACTTCGGCCAACGCCATATCCTCTACCACGAGCAGGTGAGCGGACAGGACACCACACAGAACCTCAAGAGCACCTACATCTCGCTGCCTATTGATGTAAAGTTTGCCGCCCCGCGCTACAACAACTTCCGCCCCTACTTCATTGCGGGCATGGCTCCGTCCATCGACCTCACGAGCCACAAGCACAGGGCCATCTACACCAAGCCCTTCGATTGTTTTCTGGAAGTGGGCATGGGGTGCGACATCTACCTGCCGTTCTTCAAACTCATACCCGAACTGAAGTTCTCCTTCGGACTGTTGGACATTCTGAAGAAAGACCGAACGGACCTCATCGACGGAACACTGATGAAATACACCAACTCCGTGGACAAGGCCCACTCCAAGATGATAACCCTCACTCTCTACTTCGAGTAACCTCCCCATCAAACGTCCGAAGGCTCCCTGTCATGCGTCCGGACCCTCTTGCCATAGCGTCCGAAGGCTCTTGCCCCAGCGTCCGAAGGCTGCTAATAGTCCAAACGGAGGACACCGAGGAAGCGCGCGTTCTTCCCTTGGTGGTCGACGGGAATGAGACGGCCGTCTGCATTGGGCATGTAGCGGGCATACTCCAGATAGGTGTGGCTGTGTCCGCCCAAGACGACGTCGATGCCCCGTGTGTCGCGAACGAAGGCAGGGTCGGCATCGGGGCCGTCGGTCAGGCCGAGGTGGCTGAGGCAGACCACCACATCGCAGTGTTCCTCCGTACGCAACTTGTCGACAACGGGCTGAGCAGCCTCGGCAGGACGCGTGTAGCCTACTCCCTCGCAGGTATGCTTGGCCACCAGGCCTTCCAGTTGGGGAGCGACGCCCAGTATACCGATGCGCAAGCCTGCACGTTCGATGATGACATAAGGCTTGACCAGTCCTTCGCAAGCCGTCCCCGTGAAGTCGTAGTTACAGCAGACGATGGGGAACCGGGCCATGCGGAAGAGGCGCGCCATGTTCTCCACCCCGTAGTCGAACTCGTGGTTGCCGATGGTGCAGGCATCGTAGTGCATCTCGTTCATCAGCTTCACCTCCACCTCTCCCTTGAACAGGCTGTAGTAGACGCTTCCTTGGGAGAAGTCGCCACAGTCGAGCAGAAGAAGGTCGGGATACTGCTGCCGCAACTCATCCAGCAGGACGAAGCGTCGCATGTATCCAGCCTTGTCGGCCTGGTCGGGGTTGATGTCGTTCTTGGATATAGGTTCTATGCAAGAGTGCGTATCGCTGGTATGTACCAGCGTGAGCGTCTGCGCGGTGACAACGTTAATGTTGGCGATGGCACAGCCAACGAGCAGGCTTAGGGCAAGTGCAATACGATTTGTCTTCATGGCTGTATCATTCTTTTACGGTTATCCGACCCTCGATGGCCGCATTTATCTTTCCTGCCCGACGGACACTCTCCATCATCACGTCACGGGTAAAGAAATCGCTGACGTGCATGTCCTGGGCCTTCTTGAAGGAGAAGAGACGGTCGTTACCCTCGGCCAGGTAGTCAAGCGTGGCCACACGATAGGTGCGCTCGGGGTCGACAGGCTGTCCGCCCACCTTGGCATCCAGCAGGCGGCCGTCCTCAGTAATGACAAGACGTACCTCACGGCTGACGGCTTCGCCATGCACGGCAGCAATGTCCTGAAAGAGCGTAAGCAGGTCGGTGCCGCGCAGATAGACGACGGCCAACTTGTTCTGGAAAGGACTGATGAGCATGATGTCTCCCTTGCGCACGACACCCTTGGGCATGTTATTACGCAGCCCGCCGACGTTGATGATACCCAGGTCGGCACGCTGTCCGCCGTCGAAGTCACTGAACTCCACCATTACGTCGGCCCCCCAGTTACCGAGCAGACTCTCGGGCCGTCCGGCACCCATGCCCACCAAGCTCTCGCCCAGGACGGGGGCCATCACACTGTCCACACTGGCCTTGTAGGGTTCAACCACCCGGCGCGCAGCCTCGCTGGGCGTAGCGTCGAGACGACTGGTCACCTCGTAGCGCGTGCTCGTAATCTTCTGCTGTGCCCACGTACGGCTGACGGGCATCGCAAGAAACGCAAGAAAGAGAAAGCATACGTTCTTCATAGTCACAATAATCGTTGTCTTTTGACCACAAAGTTACGAAATAAAGTCGAAACGCTCAAAAAGTTTTCGTTTTCGTTTTGCTTTTCGTTTTTTATTCGTACCTTTGCAGTCGCTTTCCCCGTAGGTCGCTGGCAGGATGAAGAGAGACCTGTTATGCCTATGGTGAGATGGACAACCAATTTTTAATCGTAAACCAAACAATGGCAAACTTAATTAAAATTGCTGAGGAAGCATTTGCTACCGGTAAGAGCCACCCCGAATTCAAGGCTGGCGACACAGTAACCGTAGCTTACAAAATCATCGAGGGTAACAAGGAGCGTGTTCAGCTCTACCGTGGTGTCGTTATCAAGATCAACGGCCATCAGGAGAAGAAACGCTTCACCGTTCGCAAGATGTCTGGTACCGTGGGCGTAGAGCGTATCTTCCCCCTGGAGAGTCCCAACATCGAAAGCATTACCGTAAACAAGGTAGGTAAGGTACGTCGCGCTAAGCTGTACTACCTGCGCAACCTGACCGGTAAGAAGGCTCGCATCGCCGAGAAGCGCACTGCTGCTCTCGCCGAATAAAAGCGAACCCAAACAAAGAAAGCCAAAGAAAGCATCGGGAGCACAAGTCTCTTGATGCTTTTCTTGCTTTTAACAAACCATTCAACAACGACACAGAGACATGGCAGCACACCACGAACTACAGTTAGGCCGCATGAACAGGCTGAAGATTATCCGCTACGCCGACTTCGGTTTCTACCTGGACGGAGGACGGCGTCTGGGACGCATACTCCTGCCCAAGGGCGAGATACGGGGCGAGAAGCCCGTGGACGTGGGCGACGAGGTGGACGTATTCCTCTACCTCGACCAAGAGGAGCGTCTCGTGGCCACCATGCAGCAGCCCCTGGCCCAGGTGGGCGACTTCGCCTATCTGGAGGTGGCCTGGGTGAACAACTTCGGAGCCTTCCTCTCCTGGGGACTGATGAAGGACCTCTTCGTGCCCTTCCGCGAGCAGAAGATGAAGATGCAGAAGGGACAACGCTACATCGTACACGTCCATCTCGACGAGGAGAGCTACCGCATCATGGCATCGGCCAAGGTGGAACGGTGGCTCAGCGACGAGATGCCGCCCTATCGCCCGGGCGACGAGGTGGACACACTCATCTGGCAGAAGACCGACATGGGCTTCAAGGCCATCATCGACAACCGCTTTGCCGCCATGATATACGACGACCAGGTGTTCCGTCCCCTGCACACGGGCGACCGTCTGAAGGCCTACATCCAGCAGGTACGTCCCGACGGGAAGATAGACCTCATCCTGCAACGCACCGGACAGGGTGCCGTAGAGGACTTCAGCGACACGCTGCTCAACTACATCCGTACCAACGGAGGACGGACGGTGCTCAACGACAAGTCGCCCGCCGAAGAGATATACGACACGTTCGGCGTAAGCAAGAAGGTGTTCAAGAAAGCCGTAGGCGACCTCTACAAGCGTCAGCTTATTACCATCGGGGAGAAGGGATTAGAGATTAGGGATTAAGGATTAGAGATTAGGAAATACGATGATAAAGGTTAGTCAGATTACGAAGAACTTCGGAGAACTGCAAGTGCTCCGAGGCATCGACCTGGAGATAAAGAAGGGAGAGGTAGTGAGCATTGTGGGCCCCAGCGGCGCGGGCAAGACCACCTTGCTGCAAATCATGGGCACGCTGGACAAGCCCACCTCGGGAACAGTGGAGATAGACGGCGTGAACGTGAGCCAACTATCGCAGTCGAAGCTATCCAAGTTCCGTAACCAGCACATCGGCTTCGTCTTCCAGTTCCACCAACTGCTGCCCGAGTTCACGGCCTTGGAGAATGTGATGATTCCGGCCTTCATCGCAGGCACGGGCAAGAAGGAAGCCCGCCGTCGGGCGGAGGAACTGCTCGACTTCATGGGACTGAGCGAACGTGCCGGCCATAAGCCCAACGAGCTGTCGGGTGGAGAGAAGCAGCGCGTGGCCGTGGCCCGTGCGCTGATGAACAATCCCGAGGTGGTGATGGCCGACGAGCCCTCCGGCAGTCTGGACAGCAAGAACAAGGAGGAACTCCATCGTCTCTTCTTTGACCTCCGCGACCGCTTCGGGCAGACCTTCGTCATTGTCACCCACGACGAGAGCCTGGCCCGGCTCACCGACCGCACCATCCACATGCGCGATGGAGTGATAGAAGGGTAGAGAGGTCAGGACATTCATAAAGGAAGCACCGCAGGAAGGCAAGACTCCTGCGGTGCTTCTTTCGTTTAATATAAGTCCGTTCCCGTGGAAACTACTTAGTCAGTATCGTATTGACAACAGGCTCGACGTCATTGATGTTGACGTTTCCGTCCTTATTGGCATCGGCTGTACCATAGGCGTCCGTTTCCAGTTCCCTGAGAACATTTATCAGTCGGGGCACGTCGGATATGGTTACCGCTCCGCTGTTGTCCACGTCACCGGGAAGCATTATCGGCCACGACTGGCTTCCACACGTGATTTGCACATAGTCGACAAATAGTTTCTGGTTGTTGCCACTTGTTGTGTTGGCACTTGTGTAGCCTACGGAGAGCTTACCAGCCGTTTCCGCCATCAGCGTGAACTTTACGGTCTGTGTGGTCCACTCGCCTGCGGTGAAGGAGGTGGCCGATGCCAGATACTCTGTTCCTGCATCGGAAATAAATCCACAAAGGTTCTTCGTAAAGGCCGTGCCACCACCACCGTTATAAACAGGAATGGTGAGTGTATAGGTTCCTGCAGGCAACGTGATGTCCTGTGTGTACTGAACGCTGGCCGACCACGCGGCTATCAGGCTCAACGCACCACCTTTGGCTTTGTCGCGCGAGTCTGTATCGGGAATTACGCACGAATTGCTGACCAGATAGTGGCCTGACCCCCAAGCCTGCTGACCACCGGAATGCCAGGTACCGCCAGTCGAGGCTATGGTCCAGCCGGTTACTGCCTGTTGGCCATCGGAACCTGCGATGGTGATGTCTTCCACGAATGTACCTTCGTCGAACGAGAGGTTCTGCAGGTTGTCCAAGGCACTCATGTCGGGCAGTTCGCTGCTGTAACTAATGCGGATGTAATCGACGAAGAGATGAGGCGTATTGGCTGAACCCGAATTGCTGGCGGTATATCCCGCAGAAATCCGGCCGTAGGTGTCCTCGTTCAGCACGAAGCTGATGGTCATTGTCGTCCAGGTGTTTGCGGTCCAAGTGGTGCTCGTAGCCAGATATTCCGTGCCGTCATCGGCAATGAAGCCGAAGAGGTTCTTGGATACCGCCGTAGTACCACCCGTACTATTATAGACGGGAATCGTCATCGTGTAGGTGCCAGCCTCGAGATATACATTCTGGGTGTACTGACTCGTTGCCGACCATACGGCGTTAATGCCTAACGCACCACCTGTGGTAGTCCCCTCAGAACTGGTGGAAGGTATTGTGTAGCCAGAGGTACCCAAGAAATAGGAAGTCCCCCAAGCAAACTGACCTGCCGCACGTGCGTCGCCATTGGCTGGGATGGTCCAACCTGTCACATCTTGCAATCCAGATACTTCGGAACCCGAAATATCCTTTGCGTAGGTACGAATGTTGGTGGAGACAAAGGTGCCTTCGTTGAACTCCAAGTTCTGAAGTGCCGAGAGAGCACGGTAGTCTGGGATGTTGTATTCGTTACTCTCTATTTCTGTACCCGTTTCATAGATAGTGGTCACCACAACCTTCACCACATCGCCAGCCTCGATACCGCTGGGCACTGTAACCTTCATGCTTGTGGCATCAAACTCAGAGCGGTCGGTGATGCTGTATACGGTCTGCCATGTGCCACTGGAAGTTTTGCGCATGACTACGAAGGTATTCGTGCCGTCACCATTACCGTTAGTCACGGAGAGAGTGTACTTTCCATCACTCAGTTTGCAGTCCGTAATGGCGGGCGTACTGGCAGAGGGTGTCCACCAGTTAGGCACAGGCTGTATCGAAGAGTCGTATCCGAAGTGTGTCTTTATCTTGGAATACACCTGACCCACGTAGGCATTACCCTTGGAAGCGGTGTTTTCCCAGAACATCTCGCGCATCCAACCGTTGGTGCCACCCGTGTCGAACTCGTAGTAAGAGTAGCGTTCCACGTAGTTGTTGTACTCCAGAATCTCCAGGATGTCGAACACCTTGGCGCGGGCGTCGTCTGCACTCGATGGGTTGCTGCCGCTGGTCCATGAGGCTCCGTACTCCCACTCCGTAATCCAGATGGGGCGGCCATAGCCCTTCAGGGTATTGAGGTTGTTGGCCCACTCCGTGGTCCAGTAGCCGTGGGTACAGGAGAAGTCGCAACGTTGCTTCATGTTATCACAATAGTCCAGATAGCTCTTAATATAACTGAGGTCGGTAGCTGAAGGCGAACCAATACGCAAACCATTCACATTAAATTTCGGGGTTTGGGTATAAGCGTTCCAGGCACTGATGGTGCCGCCGCAGGAGCATTTGTCGCTGGTGTGCTGTTCCGAATGCTCGGGCTCGTTAAACATCATCATGGCGGTGGAGCCAGCCTTGTTGAAGTTGCCGTCGCCAGGCCAGTAGAGGTGAGCCTTGATGGGAACATATTCCACATCGGCCGAACTCGTCGAACCGGCATCCCAGTTCCATGCCCAGGAACCGCCGCAGACGGTGGTGGCATACAATAGGTCGCTCTTCGTGGAGCAGTAACCCGACTTGGAGGTATAGTGCCAGTTGCGCACATAGACGGAAGATACTCGCTTGTCGAGAGCCGTTGGCAGGGTGACGGTGAGGTCGGCATGGTCAGCCACATACACGCGGCTGTAATCGCCCCCGCTGGTGCCCGTGGCTACGGTGGCCATGAATCCGCGCTTCAGGGTGAAGGAGCGCATCTTGTTGCTGTTCTCGCCGAGGTTGCTGTTGTTACCCAAGGGCAGGGAGAAGGAGCCATCGTCGGTCGTGGCAATGAAGGGCGCATCGTCCAATATGGGGATGACTGCAGCACCGCGCAACCATATCTCAACGCGGCAGTTGGTGCCATTGACGGCTGCACTGCCATTGATGGTTATGTACGGGAGGTAGGTGCTGATGACCTTACTGGGACGCACGTTATCGAAGACGAGCCACGAGGTGCGGCTGCTCAGGTTCACGCTGCCCGTGCCCTCGAAGGGGGTGCTGCTGACAATGTGATAGTCGATGCCATTGACATCCACAGGTTCGCTGACGCAGTAGTCGGACTGCGAGGTCACGCCGTATTCGCTGGTGTAGGTAGCCGTCTTGGTCACCAGACGGGAGTCGGTGAAGCCGTTGCCGTTGGAGGGGATAATGCTGTACCAACCCAGTGCCCCATCGCCCTTGTTGTAATAGACAGGCACCTCGTCGGCACTGAAGTAATAGGTCGAACCGCTGTAAAAGTCACTGCCCAGATGCTTGCTGGTGTTCTTCTTGCTCACAATCTTGGTGTCAAACAGTTGGTCCAGTGCCCACAGGTACTGGTCGCCGCTGCCGCTCGAGGAGAGCAGCACGCTCCACGAATTTGAGGTGCTGGCGGTCAGGTAGAGGCCCGTGGCCTTGTGTTTCAGTTTCACATAGCCGCTGGTGCCCGATGCCTCGGCCACGAAGATAAAGTTGGCATCGTTGTCGCTGTCGTACGCCATCAGGCGAGGCGCATTGTCGCTGTTGGCGGTAAGCAACTTACCCCAGAAGTCATTGACGATGTAGTACTCTCCGGCACTGACCACTGCGCTGGCCTGCCAAGGAAGAAGCGACAGGAGCACAACAGCCATCAGTGTTGCAAATCTTGTTCTTAGTCTCATAGGATTACGTATTTAGTTTATAAGATTTCGTTTTGTCGACTGCAAAGATAGTAAACAAGTGTTTGTGAAACAAATAATCAGGCGATTAATCACCTTTAACCCCTAATTTTCGGTCGGAAAAGCCTTTCTATCCAGCTACTGCGGCGAGTAACGGCCTGCCCGTTAGGCGCGAATATGGATACCGTGTCCAACGGGTCGCCCCACTGGTCGGGATAGAGCAACATGACGCTGGTATGGCTGAAGTAGCGATGCAACTGCAGGGGCAGCGAGTCGAACGAACTGCGGTAGGAGATGAATCCCGGACGGGCCGTGACGACGGCCACCATGTCGTCCTCGCCGACGGTCGACGTAAGGTTCATCAGCTGTCCCCAGTGGTTCATCTCGTGGTACTCGGCCCTGACGTAGGGGTGCAGTTTGTTCATGTAGCCCCTGATGTAGGGCAGCGTGTCGGGATGGGCATGGTACTCCAGGCGGCAGTCCAGTTGTTCCCCTATACGGCAGATGTGCTCCAGCCACTTGTAGAAGCCTACCTCGTATTCTGCCTTGCTGGGCACGGCCACCACCGTGCGGCGCAGGGTGCCCAGGGGAACCATGCTTCGGATGGCTATCACCTCGCGGTGACTGCCTCCTATCACGTTGTCGATGATGCTTCCCAGCGACGACTTGGGCATGCCCGTGGTGCGGTCGGTAAGCGACACCACCACCTCACCGCAGTCGTACTCGCGCATCGTGTGCAGTATGCCGCTGGCAATGTTGGTGGAGATACGGGTGAGCGTCTGCATCGGTATGTCGGACGCGGCGGCTATGCCCTGGGCTTTCTCCAAGAGCCGACGGCCACGGTTGTAGCGGTCCACGCCGTCGTTGTTTCCGTCGTCGTAAGCCACACTCACGCCCATCAGGCTGTCGGGGATGTAGGGATTGCGTATCAGCATGGCCAGCTGCGTCATCGCCTCCACGTTAGCCCTCTGGCTGTAGGCCACCAGACACTTACCGTGGTACGAACCGCGGTTTTCCTCCAGTTCCGTGTCCGTCAGTGCCAACCGTCGGGCACCGTAGCTGGTGGCAAAACTACTGATGATGCACGAGAAGAGTATCAGCATCACCGTGCCGTTGACCACCGTGCCGTCCATCAGGTTCACCTCCGGCGAGGTGGCAATCATCACGATAGCCAGCGCGCCGGCCGAGTGGGCATTGGTCAGGCCAAACATCAGCAGCCAGCTGTCCCACGACTCGTGGGTCAGCATCTTCTGTATCAGTGCCGCCAAGGCCTTCAGCAGCGTGGCCGTGACCACCATGACCACGACCAGGAATATCGTGTGCAGGTCGGTAAAGAGAATGCGCACGTTCACTATCATGCCCACGCCGATGAGGAAGTAAGGAATGAAGAGCGCGTTACCGACAAACTCTATGCGGTTCATCAGGGGCGAGGTGCGCGGTATCAGGCGATTGGCCACCAGTCCGGCAAGAAACGCGCCCAGCAACCCCTCCAACCCGGCCAAGTCAGCCAAGGCCGCGCTGAGGAACACCAGGGCCAGTATGAAGATGAACTGGAGCACGCTGTCGTCGTAGCGACGAAGGAACCAACGCCCCACACGCGGAAAGACGAGGAAGAGGACGAGCACGTAGGCCAGGCACTTGACCATGAACTTCACCCAGTAGAGCCAGCTGACGTCGGGATTGCGCGACCCCAGACAGACGGCCAGCACAAGCAGGGCCGCCAACGTGGCAAACGCGGTGGAGACCACCGAGACAACCACCGTCCGGTGCCGCCCCATGCCGTAACGTCCCACAATGGGATAGGTGACCAGCGTGTGCGACCCGTAGACACAGCCCATCAGCACGCACGTCACACCCCCGAAGCCCAGCAGCCACCGCGATGAGAGACAGCCCAGGGCAAAGGGAATGAGGAATGTGAGCAGCCCGAACTGCACGCCCTTGCGTCCGTTGCTTTCGACGGAGCCCATGTCGAGCTCCAATGCCGCCAGGAACATGATGTAGTAGACACCCACCTGACCAAAAATCTCGAAGCTGCGGTCACGCTCTATGAGGTTGAGCCCGTAACGGCCTATGATGACACCCGCCACGATGAGGCCCACGATATGAGGCACGTAGAGACGGCGCATCAGCGGGGCTGCCAGTATGACGGCCAGCACGAGGAAGAAGGTCCACGTAGGGTCGGTTATCAGGGCAGCGTCGGCTTCGAGCAGTATCGTAAGAAGGGTCATTGTCGTGTCACTTCATGTGTATTCGGGTACAAAGATACGAATTTTCTCCCTACATCGTTTGCCTAATCTAACAAAAAGTGGTACTTTTGCACGGCAAAACACTAAATACGACCGAATTATGAGAGTAGCTATTGTAGGTGCAAGCGGTGCCGTGGGACAGGAGTTCCTGCGTGTGCTGGACGAACGGAACTTTCCCATCGACGAACTGCTGTTGTTTGGCAGCCAGCGCAGTGCGGGGCGGAAGTACACGTTCCGTGGTAAAGAGATAGAGGTAAAGCTTCTGCAGCATAACGACGACTTCAAGGGCGTGGACATTGCCTTCACGAGTGCCGGAGGAGGAACGTCGAAGGAGTTTGCCGAGACCATTACGAAGCACGGGGCAGTCATGATAGACAACTCCAGTGCCTTCCGTATGGACGAGGACGTGCCCCTGGTGGTTCCCGAATGTAACGCAGAGGACGCGCTGAACCGCCCGCGCGGCATCATCGCCAACCCCAACTGCACGACCATCATGATGGTGGTGGCCCTGCAGTGTCTCGAGAACATCAGCCACATCCGTCGCATACACGTGGCCTCCTACCAGGCAGCGAGCGGAGCCGGGGCAGCCGCCATGGCCGAACTGGAACAGCAGTATCGCGAGGTGCTGGACGGCAAGCCGGCCACCGTCAACAAGTTTGCCTACCAGCTGGCCTATAACGTCATCCCCCAAATCGACGTGTTCACCGACAACGGATACACGAAGGAGGAGATGAAGATGTTCAATGAGACGAAGAAAATCATGCATACCGACGCACGCTGCTCAGCCATGTGTGTGCGCGTGCCCTCGCTGCGCAGCCACAGCGAGGCCATCTGGGCAGAGACCGAGGAGCCCGTCAGCCCCGAGCAGTTTGCCGAGGCCATACGCCAGGGACAGGGTGTGCAGCTGATGGACGACCCCAAGACGCAGACCTACCCCATGCCGCTCTTCCTGGCAGGCAAGGACGACGTCTACGTCGGACGCATACGCAAGGACCTGGCCAACGACCATGGTCTCACCTTCTGGCTCGTGGGCGACCAGATAAAGAAAGGTGCGGCGCTGAACGCCGTACAGATAGCCGAGTACCTGATAAAGGTGGGCAACGTCAAGTAAACACAGCAGGAGGGCAACTCAACTGAGCTGCCCTCCCGTTTTTTCTACCGTACAATCACGAAACCGCCCTGGTCCGCCATCGTTACGGTGACGGGCTTTGCCGTGACCTTCAACTCCCTGCGCTCGGGTTCGCGCGTCTTGGGGTTGTCGGCATAGAGCGTGGCCTTGTCTCCCTTGGCCAGCATGGGCAGGGAGAGCTTGAGCGTGAGTTCACGGCCCGTAGCGTTGTTGCCGGCAATGTACCACGTGTTGCCGTGGCGACGGGCCAGCACACAGTACTTGCCGGGATAGCCGTCTACGAACACCGTCTCGTCCCACGTCGTGGGTACCTGTCGCAGGAAGTCGAGGCAAAGCTCGGGGGCCCCGCCCTTTCCCACCTCGTTCAGGTTCTCCGGAGCTATGGCGAAGTTCTGGATGGGATTCTGGAAGAGCACGGTGGTGGCCAGTTCGTGTGCGTCGGTGGTGCGACGGTGGTTGCCTCCCTTCGTGGGGTCGTTGCCGCGGTTGAGCGTGCGACTCAGGAAACAGCCTCCGAACTCCATGCAGCCTACCGTGTTGCGCAGGAAGGGATGGAGCGCGGTGTTCCGGGCCTCCACGTCGCAGAAGTGCTGGTCGAAGTACAGGTTCTCGCTGGCCAGCACCGCCTCGCTGCCCACGTAGTTGGGGTACATGCGCTCCCAGCCACGGGGCAGGGTGCAACCGTGGAAGATGACCATCAGCCCGTGGTCGTCGGCATCGGAGAGTATCTCCTCGTAGAGACGCATGGTCTCCTGCTTGTCGCCGCCGAAGAAGTCCACCTTGATGCCCTTCACGCCGATACTTTGCATCCAGCGCATGGCCTGCTTGCGCAGGATGGCGTCACACATCACGTTGATGGGACTCTGCTCGATGTCGTTCCACCAGCCGCTGGAGCTGTACCAGAGGAACAACTCTACGCCCTGCGAACGAGCGTAGTCTGCCAGCTCGCCCATACACTCGTAACCGATGTTGCTGTCCCACCAGTCGTCGATGAGCACGTAGGGATAGCCCATCGACTTCGCCAGACGGATGTACTCCACCTGGTCGTCCCAGCAGATACTGTTGTCTTGCCAGAGTATCCAGCTCCAGGTGCTCTTGCCGAACTTGTAGGTGTTCTTCGTCGGGAAGCGCGGGGAGACGTTGTCCCACGGCGCGGTGGTCTCCACGATGGGCTTCAGCGTAGAGCCCACGGTAATGGTGCGCCAGGGGGTGTGGGCAGGCAGGGCCATGGCCGGCTCCACGGTGCCGTTGCCGTTGTTCTCGCCGGGCATGGGGAACTCCACCGTGTAGAGTCCGTCGCCCTTCATGTCGGACAGGCGGCTGGCGCAGTAGCGGCTGTCGACGCCCGTCTCGGAGACGAGCACCCACCCCCGGTCGCCCACGCGGAACAGACAGGGGAAGGTGTAGCCCTTGCCATAGCGGGAGCGGGTGGTCATAGGCTCGTCCAGCAGGTACTCCTCCTCGTAGGAGGGCTTGGTGCTCTTCCAGCCTATCATGGCATCGCTCTGGGGAGAGAGGAAGGTGGTGGTCTCGTGGGGGAGGTCGAAACCTGTGGCTTCGCGCATTACCCTCACGGACATCTTGCGCCCGTTCTTGAAGCCGTCCCACCAAGGCAGCTCGTAGCAGAAGGCCACGTCGTTGTTGCTCACGCGGAAGAGAATGGTGAACTGGTGCCGGCGTTGGTTGGCCAGGCGCACCGAAAGCTGGTTGGCCTCGTAGTGTACTGCGGAGCGTTTGCTGCGGTCCAGTGTGTAGTCGTCGGTGTAACGGCTCTGCCAGGCATCCACCAGCGAGAGGTTTGCGGTGAAGTCACCCGCGTCGGCCACAAAGCCCAGCGGACTCTCGTCGAGCATCTGCCGGCCGTCGTAGGTGACGCTGTAGACGGGACGGCCGTCCTTCACGTCGAAGTCCACACGCAGGCGACCGTCCGGCCCCGTCACCGTTTGGGGCTGAGCCTGGGCCAGCAGCGTGGCAGCGAGCAGGCTCAAAAGGGAAATCAGTCTGTTACTCATTAGCTATACCTTATAATATTATATATACTATCCGAAGTCCAGCTCCAGTTGTCCGTCGCCCAGCAGGTTGAAGCTCATGCGGTGGTAAGGCGTGGTACCGTACAGGCGAATGGCTTCGCGGTGGGCCTTGGCGGGGTAGCCCTTGTTGGAGTCCCAGTGGTACTGAGGGTACTCCCCGTGCAGGCGGAGCATGAAGTCGTCGCGGTAGGTCTTCGCCAACACCGAGGCGGCCGCTATGCTCATGTACTTGCCGTCGCCCTTCACTATGGTGGTGTAGGGCACGTCGCGGTAGGGCAGGAAACGGTTGCCGTCGACGATGAGTGCCTGAGGCCTCACCTTCAGCTGGTCCACGGCACGATGCATGGCCAGGATGCTGGCGCGCAGGATGTTCACCTCGTCTATCTCCCTGTTGTCTACGATGCCCACGGCCCAGGCCAACGCCTCGCACTCCACCACCTCACGCAGTGCATAACGCTTGCGCTCCGTGAGTTGCTTGGAGTCGTTCAGCATCTCGTTGCTGAAGTCCGGGGGGAGTATGACGGCCGCAGCAAACACCGGACCGGCCAGACAGCCGCGTCCGGCCTCGTCGCAACCGGCTTCCACCACGCCCTCCTGCAGGTAGGGCAGCAACATTACTCAGCCTCGATGGTGCCGGAGAACGTGCCCATGAACAGCTTGTCGCCCACCTGGAAGTAGATGGTGGTGAGGCTCAGCTGGTCGCCATAGGTTCCCTGGATGGCCGTGGCGGCGCACTCGGTGCCCTGCGTGCCGTTGTAGGTGCAGGTACCGCCCGTCAGGTAGTTGGGGCCTTCGGGGTCTATCTTGCCATCTTCCCAGTAGGTGGTGAACTGGAAGTCGGCAACGGTGGTGCCGTTGAAGTTCATGTCGCCCAGTTTCACGATGACGGCTCCGTCGCTCTCATACACGTCGACGACGGCCCCCGTCTTGAACGTCTTGGCCACACGAGAGTCTTGGTCGTAGGTGTTGTTCGTGGCGTTGTAGTCGTACATGCTGATGCTCAGGGTGCCGGCATAGGTGTAGGTGGAACCCGTGCCCGTGATGCCCAGCACGTTCTGCAGTACGTCGATGATGCTGGAGAACCAGGAGTTCTCCTCGTCGCAACTGGTCACTACGATGCCCGAGCCCATGATGGCAAGGCAGAGAGCGATGGTTTTCAAAGTCTTTCTCATTTTCTTCTTGTTTTTATTAGGTGAATACTGTTGTTCTAAAACATGGTCATCACTCGTTCGATGCCCGCGGCCAGGGCATCCACCTCCTCGCGGGTGTTGTAGAGCGCAAAGGAGGCCCGGCAGGTGCCTTCTATGCCCAGACGGTGCATCAGGGGTTCGGCGCAGTGGTGGCCCGTGCGTACGGCTATGCCCAGCCGGTCGAGCAGCGTGCCCATGTCCAGATGGTGGATGTTGCCCACCTGGAAGCTGACCACCGCGTCACGCTCCTCACGGGGACCGAAGATGCGCATGCCGGGGATGGCGAAAAGGCGCTCCAGCGCGTAGCGCGTAAGCTCCCGTTCGTGAGCCTCGATGTGGTCCATGCCCAAGGCGTCGACGTAGTCCAGCGCGCGAGCCAGTCCGGTGGAGGCAACGTAGTCGGGCGTGCCCGCCTCGAACTTGTAGGGCAGGTCGTTGAACGAGGTTCGCTCGAAGGAGACGGTCTTTATCATCTCACCGCCCCCCATGTAGGGTGGCATGCGGTCCAGCCAGTCCTCCCGCCCATAGAGCACGCCGATGCCCGTGGGGCCGTATATCTTGTGGCCGCTGAAGGCGAAGAAGTCGCACCCCAGGGCCTGTACGTCGACCGCGAAGTGGGGCGTGCTCTGTGCTCCGTCGATGAGTACCGGCACCCCGTACCCGTGGGCAATGCGCACGATGTCCTCCACGGGATTCACCGTACCCAGGACGTTGCTCACGTGGGTCACCGCCACGATGCGCGTCCGCTCACTGAACAGCCGCTCGTAGGCCTCCAGGTCCAGGCGGCCCTCGTCGGTGACGGGGATGACGCGCAGCCGTATGCCCTTGCGCTCACGCAAGAGTTGCCACGAGACAATGTTGCTGTGGTGCTCCATCTCGCTCACGATGACCTCGTCGCCCTCACCCATGAAGGCCTCGCCAAAGCACGCGGAAACCAGATTGATGCTCTCCGTGGTGCCCCGCGTGAAGACTATCTCGCTCACCGAGCGGGCACCGATGAAGCGGCGCACGCGCTCGCGGCTCTGCTCGTGCAGGTCGGTGGCCTGCTGCGAGAGGAAGTGCACGCCGCGGTGGACGTTGGCATTGACGTTATAGTATTCATCCATCATGGCCTCCACCACACAGCGCGGTTTCTGCGTCGTGGCGGCGTTGTCCAGGTAGACGAGCGGATACTTCCCGTATATCCGCCGTCCCAGTATCGGGAAGTCCTCCCGTATGTGTGACACATCGTACATATCAAGGGCAAAGATACAACTTTTCGGCGAGAAATGCCGAACACGGGGGAAATAATGTGCAAATTTCCCGTTCTCTCCCCTCCCCCAATGCGTTCCTTCTGTCCCCCCGACGCGTTCTTTTTAAGAAAACATAGTTATCTTTCTGAAATAAGATAGTTATCTTAAATTCTTTACAAATCGATGTTAGCCCACAAAGAAAGCGTCGTCGGGGCGGAAAGGAACCGTCGGACGGACAAAGAGAAAACGGAAAACGGACGGAAAACGGACGGAAAACGGACGGAAACTGCCTAACGGCAGAGGCGGCAGCCCTCGCACTTGGAGAGCTCTCCACGCAGGCGTTTCTCCACCAGATAGTGGAGACGGTCGCGCAGGGCCTCGAGCCGGATGCTCTCCAACACCTGGGAGGCGAAGGCATTCTTCAGCAGCATGCGCGCCTCCGCCTCGGGGATGCCGCGCTGACGCATGTAGAAGAGGGCCTCGTCGTCCATCTGTCCCACGGTGCTTCCGTGGGAGCACTGCACGTCGTCGGCATAGATTTCGAGCATGGGCTGCGTGTACATCCGCGCCTCTCGCGTGGCGCAGAGGTTGGCGTTAGTCTCTCTCGACACCGTCTGCTGCGCTCCCTCGCGCACCAGCACCCGGCCGGCAAAGGCTCCGACACTCTGTCCGTCGAGCACGTACTTATAGAGCTCCGTGCTCTGGCAACGTGGTGCGCGGTGGTCGATGAGCGTGTTGTTGTCCACATGCTGCGCCTTGTCGGAGACGGCAAGCCCGTACATGCTCACCTCGGCATCGGGGCCGGAGAGGGTCACGTCGGTGCGGTTGCGGCTCAGTCCGTTGTGCAGTGTGATGGAGTCTATCGTGGCGGAGGAACGGGCGGACTGGTCGACATAGAGGTTGGAGACGCGGTGGCTGCGCACGTGGGTCTCCTCCAGTTCGTAGAACTCCAGGTGCGCTCCCTCGCCCACAAAGACTTCCCCGACCTGAGTGGTCAGGAAGTCGCGGTCGTCCATCGCATGGTCGCAGAACAGGAGCTTGGCTTGCGCCCCCTCCTCCAAGACGACGAGCAGACGGCGGTTCACCATCAGGTCGACATCGGCCCGCAGGAGGTTCACCACCTGTATGGGGCGGTCGACGACGATGCCCTTGGGCACGTAGACGAAGAGACCGTCCTGGCAGAGCATGGTGTTCAGTGCGTTGACGGCATCCTTACGGCTGCGCGCCAGGCGTCCGTAGTAGGGTTCCACCAGTTCCGGCCTTTCCCTGGCCACACGGCAGAGCGAGCCCACCACCACCCCTTCGGGCAGGGGAACCTTGGGCAGTGCCTTGTCATAGAAACGGTCGTTGACGACGAAGTAGAGCGAGGTGCTGAGGTTGGGCACGTCGCAGCGGAAGGCCTCGTAGGGATTGACGGGGATGTCGAGGCGGTTGAGGTTGACCCCATAGTTGGGGGCAAAGAGGGCCTGCACGTCGGTGTAGCGGTATCGCTCCACCTTCTGCGTGGGAAAGCCCAGACGCTGAAAGTGGACCAGGGCCTCATCGCGCAAGGCATTCAACGGGGAGGGCGAATGGCTGCATATCAGCTCGCGGCACTCCCTGTAGAGGTCGACGTACTGCTGTTCGGCACTCACAGTCCGGCCTCCTCTCGAATCCAGTCGAAGCCCCGGCTCTCAATCTCGCCGGCCAGCTCCGGACCTCCAGTTTTCACGATGCGCCCGTCGATGAGCACGTGTACGATGTCCGGCTTCAAGTAGTCCAGCAGACGCTGGTAGTGGGTGATGACGATGGCTGAGGTCTCGGGACGGCGCAGGCGGTTGAAGCCCTCGGCCACAATGCGCAGCGCGTCGACGTCCAGGCCCGAGTCGGTCTCGTCCAGTATGCTCAGACGCGGCTCCAGCATGGCCATCTGGAATATCTCGTTGCGCTTCTTCTCGCCTCCCGAGAAGCCCTCGTTCACCGAGCGGTTGGCCAGCTTCGTGTCCAGCTCTACCAGCTTGCGCCGCTCACGCATGAGTTTCAGGAATTCACTGGCGGCCAGGGGTTCCAGTCCGTCGTGCTTGCGCTTGGCGTTCAGGGCGGCGCGCATGAAGTTTGTCATCGACACGCCGGGAATCTCCACGGGTTGCTGGAACGAGAGGAAGATGCCCTCGTGGGCACGCTGCTCGGGTGTCATAGAAAGCAGGTCGTGCCCGTCGAGCGTGATGGTGCCCTCGGTCACCTCGTAGGCTGGATGGCCGACGATGATGTTCGAGAGGGTCGATTTGCCCGCTCCGTTCTGTCCCATGAGGGCATGCACTTCACCCTCCCTGACGGTCAGGTTTACCCCTTTCAATATCTCTTTGCCAGCCACACTGGCATGTAAATTCCTTATCTCAAGCATAGCGTATATCTCTTTTATCCTACGCTTCCTTCAAGGGAAACGCCTAATAGTTTCTGTGCCTCGACAGCGAACTCCATGGGGAGTTTGTTGATGACTTCCTTGGCATAGCCGTTGACAATGAGGGAGACCGCATCTTCGGTGGGGATGCCACGCTGGTTGCAATAGAAGAGCTGGTCCTCGGAGATTTTGCTGGTGGTGGCCTCGTGTTCCACGATGGCCGTCTCGTTGTGAACGTCCATGTAAGGGAAGGTGTGGGCTCCGCAACGGCTGCCCAGGAGCAGGGAGTCGCAGGAGGAATAGTTGCGGGCATTGTCGGCATTCTTCCCGACACGCACCAGTCCGCGGTAGGAGTTCTGGCTCTCTCCGGCACTGATGCCCTTGCTTATGATGGTGCTCTTCGTGTTCCGTCCCAGGTGTATCATCTTCGTGCCGGTGTCGGCCTGCTGGTGGTTGTTGGTCACCGCCACGCTGTAGAACTCGGCCTGACTGCCGTCGCCCGAGAGCACACAGCTGGGATACTTCCACGTAATCGCGCTGCCCGTCTCCACCTGTGTCCACGAGAGTCGGCTGCCCGCACCGCGCAGGTGGCCGCGCTTCGTCACGAGGTTCAGCACGCCACCCTTTCCGTCCTTGTCGCCAGGGTACCAGTTCTGTACCGTGGAATACTTGACTTCGGCACGCTCCATGACGACAATCTCCACGATGGCAGCATGAAGTTGGTTCTCGTCACGCATGGGAGCCGTGCAGCCTTCGAGGTAGGAGACGTAGGCATCGTCGTCGCAGACGATGAGCGTCCGCTCGAACTGTCCCGTGCCACGGGCATTGATGCGGAAATAGGTGCTGAGTTCCATGGGGCAGCGCACGCCCTTGGGGATGTAGACAAAGGAGCCGTCGGAGAAGACGGCGGAGTTGAGCGCGGCAAAGAAGTTGTCGCGATAGGGCACGACCGTGCCCAGATACTGGCGGACCAGGTCGGGATGGTTCTTCACCGCCTCGCTGATGGAGCAGAAGATAACGCCTTGCTGCTGCAACTTCTCGCGGAAGGTGGTCTTCACCGAAACGGAGTCCATCACGGCATCCACAGCCGTGCCGCTCAGGGCCATGCGCTCCTCCAAGGGAATGCCCAGCTTGTCGAAGGTCTTCATAAGTTCGGGGTCGATGGTTCCGGAGTTTCCTGAATGTCCGGAATCTCCGGTAGAAGGTGCCGCATAATACGAGATGGCCTGGTAGTCTATCTCGGGCATCTGGAGGTGCCCCCACGTGGGCTGCTCCAGCGTCTGCCAGTAGCGGAAGGCCCGCAGGCGGAAGTCGAGCAGCCACTCAGGCTCGCCCTTCTTCTCCGAGATGAGCCGCACGACCGCCTCCGACAATCCCTTCTCGATGATGTCGGTCTTGACGTCGGTCGTGAAGCCGTATTCGTATTTCTTGTCCGCTATCTCGCGGACGAGCGCATTAGACTGATTCTTCTCCTCCATCGCTTTTCTCCTCACTTACATCCGGGAACAACAGTTTGGGCACGGTCGCCACGGCCCTCACTACGGGATTGTCCTCGTACTTCGACTTCACCTCACGGGCGTAGTCGATGACCATAATCAGGCAGCCCAGCAAGAGGGCATACTTCAGGAACCCGGCAGCCGCGCCCAGAATTATGACAGTCTTTTTGATCTTTCCCGGTCTGAGTTTGGTGCTAAATCCGTAATACGTGCTGGCACCTGTCGAGTAGACA
>ERZ842401.2151-NODE-2151-length-26740-cov-5.874274_pt1 | contig 26740 bp, 21 predicted proteins | sample MGYA00521270_ERZ842401 | MGnify/ENA primary metagenome ERZ842401 (study PRJEB31892, sample SAMEA3878208) | bioreactor metagenome | biome: Moose rumen | place: Sweden | collected 2011-10 | study: EMG produced TPA metagenomics assembly of the PRJEB12797 data set... | reverse complement strand
AAACTCTAACCTCTAAACTTCAAGTTTATAAAGTTTTAGAACTTTAGAAACTTGAATAATTAACAGAGTCCCCTTTAACATGGATTATTCTTAGTCCTGCGTAGAGAAATATCAAGGGGCTGTGCATCAGCGTGAACGCAGCGACGACAACGCAGGATGTAGTAAATCCTACATTCAAGGACGAGGATTGAGCATTGCGCTCAGGTGCAGGTCTTTGATATTTGCAGAAGCAAGGACTATAAATAATCTAGGTTAAATATTTGGCACATTTTTTGCTATTATGATTGTAAAATGCAATGATTTTGCCAATAGTCCTGAAGGTGTCTAACTTATTTATTATCTTTACACAATCTTTCACGGGAAAAGCGACTATTGCCTTATTTATTTAAAAATATACAGCTATGATTGAGTATTTCAGTAGCCACTTGTGGCAGTTTTGGACGCTGGTAGGTTTCATCTGCCTTATTCTGGAGTTGACCTCCGGCGACTTCTTCATCATGTGTTTCTCTATCGGTGCCTTTGTGGCTGCCATAGCCTCGACTTTTGTTCCAAGCTTCACGGCGCAGATTATCATCTTTGCTGTGGCATCGCTGCTCTGTCTGATTTTTGTGAGACCGTTGGCTCTCAAGTATTTCCATCGCAATGGTGAGGACCGTCCCAGCAATGTCGATGCCATGATAGGTCGAAAAGGCGTGGTGACCGACGCCATCCCCGCTGGCGGCTATGGCCGCGTGAAAATCGATGGCGATTCGTGGAAGGCCTGCTCCGAGGACGAGCAGCCCATTGCCCGTGACGCACACGTAGAGGTGGTGTCAATGGCAAGCACCATAATCACCGTGCGCCCCCTTTCCTAATGCAAAATTCTAGAACTTTTTTTAAAACTCAGAACTGATAACTCTAAACTAAAAACAAAAAAACTTATGGATTCAGGACAAATTTCACTTATTGTGATTATTGCACTCGTAGTGCTGGTGCTCATTTTCATCAAGAAGAGCATTGTAATCATCTCGCAGAGCGAGACAAAAATCGTGGAGCGGCTGGGTAAATACCATGCCACACTCAAGCCCGGTATCAACCTTATCATCCCATTCATCGATCGAGCCAAGACCATCATCTCGCTCGCCAACGGACGGTATGTCTATACCAACAAGATTGACCTCCGCGAGCAGGTCTATGACTTCGATAAGCAGAACGTTATTACCAAGGACAACATCCAGATGCAGATTAATGCGCTGCTCTATTTCCAGATTATGGACCCCTTCAAGGCGGTGTATGAGATCAGCAATCTGCCCAACGCTATCGAGAAGCTCACACAGACCACACTGCGTAACATCATCGGTGAGCTGGAGCTTGACCAGACTCTCACCTCGCGCGATACCATCAACAACAAGCTGCGCGCCGTGCTCGACGAGGCCACCGACAAGTGGGGCGTGAAAGTGAACCGCGTGGAGCTGCAAGACATCATGCCGCCGGCCAGCGTGCTACAGGCTATGGAGAAGCAGATGCAGGCCGAGCGTAACAAGCGCGCCACCATCCTCACCAGCGAGGGTGACAAGGCTGCCGTGATCCTGCAATCCGAAGGCGAGAAGACCTCTACCATCAACCGCGCCGAAGCACAGAAACAGAAAGCCATCCTCGCCGCCGAAGGTGAGGCAGAAGCACGCGTGCGCCGCGCCGAGGCCGAAGCTATCGCCATCCAGAAAGTAACCGACGCAGTGGGCAAGAGCACCAATCCCGCCAACTACCTGCTCGCCAAGAACTACATCGAGACCTTGCAGACTATTGCCAGCGGTCCCGCCACCAAGACCGTTTACCTCCCCTATGAGGCAAGCAACCTCATGGGCAGCATAGGCGGCATAAAGGATATGTTCAAGATGGGAGACTAAGCCGAAATGCACAATGCAGAATCTAAGCGCCTTTCGGGGCGCTTTTCTGTTTTTCTCGCAACAAGGACTTTATTGTTTCGGGAAATAGTTGTAACTTTGCACAAATCTAAATTTACAATAATCTTTAACAACACAATCACAATGAAAACTGCTTTAAACACCGCCGCGGCACCTGCCGCTATTGGACCTTACAGTCAGGGCATCGCTGCCCAGGGTAAAATGATTTTCCTCTCAGGTCAACTCCCCATCGCCCCCGCCACTGGCGCTTTCCCCGAGGGAGGCATCAAGGAGCAGACACGCCAGTCGCTGCTCAACGCTCAAGCCATTCTCAAGAGCGCGGGTCTCGACCTGGGCAACGTGGTGAAGACCACCGTGCTGCTTAGCGACATCGCCAACTTCGTTCCCATGAACGAGGTGTATGCCGAGTTCTTTGAGCAGCCCTTCCCCGCGCGCTCGGCATTCGCCGTGAAAGACCTACCCAAGGGAGCTCTAGTGGAGATAGAGATGATTGCTGTGGAGTAATCACCAAGTAAAGTCTCAATACATAGAATCAAACCAAAAAGACAACGCGTCTGCTTGAGCAATCAAGCAGACGCGTTGACCTTGAATAAAAATGTCAGCTTCTGTATTTCTTGAACGATAGCGGCAAGTCGCCTATCGTGCATGTCAGTGTAGTGCCGTCAAAGTTTATATTAGTCACCGCAAGTGTTAAGTCTCTCACTTGCAGCAGCAATGCCTTCTCGGTCATTAGCCACGTGCCCGAGACAAAAATTCCCAAGCCACTCTCGCTGTAGAGGTAGAGCCTTGTCTCGCCGTCTTCCATGAGACACACCACAAAGTCGCCCGTGGCAATGATTTCCTTCACCTTTTGCAGTATCTGGATGTTTTCTTGGGTTAGCGCGCCTTCCTGCTGAAGCTGCGCTACCAGCATCGCTTCGAGCTGCGACAGTACCATGGGGTCCTTCTGGTATTCCCAAGCTCCCATCAGCTGGCTCGCCGGCTCGTCTTTTTTGTCGTCATCGCCACATGAGGTGAACGCCCAGCAGCAAATCATCGCCACCACGAGCACAGCCCAGCCCCAAAGTATGTTTTTACGCTTCATTTCAACTACTTCGTTTTTTCGACCTGCAAAATTATAACTTTTAAACCAGCCCATCCTAAGAAAACCGCTAAAAAAACACCTACTTGTTAATAACTTTTTAAATCTTGATGAATATAGGTGAGTTCTATAAAATCCTTATTCGGTCCTCCTTTAAAAAAGCACACGAATTAAACGAATTTTATAACTACTTTAGTCTGGATTAGGTCAATGACCGCCAAAGCCCACACCGCGCAGGACGATGCCCAATGTCCAGCGGTTTTTGATTTCGGGGCCGAAGCCGGTTTTGAATACTGATTGTGGTTCATAGCGGAAGTAGGCTCCCAGCCCTTTCCAGCTCACCATCACGATGCCGTCAACCGAGAATTTGCGCTGATAGAGTCCGTGAGTGGTGACGCTGTAGTTGTTCACGCCGTCGCGGTAGGAGGTGTTGAAATCGGCATAGAAGTTCCAATTGAAGATTGGTCCTACGGTGATGTCCCAGTGTTTGCCCAAATACTGATTGAACAACAGCGGGAACTGCATTGAACGTACCAATAGCGAAGTGCGGAGATTCTGTGCCTCTCCACCAAGAGCGTCAAGTCCAACGACTCCATCGTCGCCGCGGCTCCAGACGTAGGGCTTGTTCAGGCCATAGCGCGACCAGTTGAAACCCATACCAATGGAGAGTCGGGTGCGGTTGAGATTCACACCAAGTCCGATAAGGTTGAGAATACCAATATCGTACCTTGAACGCTTGATGATGTCTCGGTTGTCCTGCTCAACGCTGTTGCCTCCAAATCCCATATAAAGGTCGCTCGTGAACACCTCAAAGCTGCGCTTAGAACGGGTGCTGTCGCACCTGCCAAACTGGTAGCTGAGCGGATGGTTCTCGGTCTGATTGGTGACGAAGCCTTTGCTGCTCGGCTTGGCGCGGTACTCATACTTGTAGTCCTTGTCTCGATAAGCCCCGTTGACGTTGACCACCACTTGGTCTCCATCCTCGGCAATCACTACTTGATTGGGCTTGTCAATCACTTTCACTGTGTCGATTTTGCTGGTCTCTTGCGCCAGCATGAGTAGTGGCAATAACATTATCGCCAAAAGTAAAAATCTGAGATTCATAGTTTTATAGATTTTAGTTTTTAGTTTTCTGATCTTTGAACAAGCTGACGCTTGCACTACTTGGACACGACCGACGTATCACTTAAAACTTATCACTTAAAACTTAACACTTAACACTTATCACTTAAAACTTATCACTTAACACTTACTCACTTAAAACTTATCACTTAAAACTTAACACTTATTACTTATGGTCTGTATTCCAGGATGTCGCCTGGGGTGCAGTCGAGGGCGCGGCAGATGGCGTCGAGAGTTGACAGTCGCACCGCCTTGGCTTTTCCGTTTTTCAGGATGGAGAGGTTTGCGAGAGTGATGCCCACCTTCTCGCTAAGCTCGTTGAGCGACATTTTGCGCTTTGCCATCATCACATCAAGATTTACTACTATCATAGTGCACAAAGATTTAGATGGTTAACTTTTGTTCTTCGGCAACGTCGTAGGCAATCTTGTAGAGCGATGCGATGATTAACGCCACAAGTGGATAGAGAAATACATTGTCGGTAATCACAAGGGCGAGATTATCGGTACGCTCACAGGCGATGCTTATGTTATCGCTCAGGAAAGAGTAGATGGGCAGCACCAGTACCATTACCCAGAGCAGCACCACATTAGCGCGGCTAAAGATGGTGCCGTCTTTCAAATACCTTAATATATTAATGATAAAGGCGGCGAAGAGTCCTGCCATAGTGAGCATGGCAAGGCGGTGCAGGACGAAGAAAGTCACTTTCACCCCTATGCGTGGAGAGTCCCAGTTAATCACTCCCTCGCCACTGCCGGTGGTGAGCACAAAATAAGACTGGATGCCATAGAATATCATCCACAATGGGATAAGCGCCAGCACCACGTAACACACGATTTTCAGGAATTTTACTGTTTTTTTGTTCATGACTAAAAAGATTTAAACCCGAGCTCGGGAGGGTTAATAGATTGATTTCGCCGGCAAAGATATATTCAATTTATCGAAAAACAATAAAAATATCTCGATTTTTAATAATTTTTAATCATTTCACAGAAAAATCGGCAAAAAAGAACCGACCCCTTTTGCCGATTTTTGAGGAAAAGGGGATAAAAAACAACCGACACCCTGGCTTTTAGAGCGGGTATCGGTTGGTGTTGTTATGCTGCAGCTGTGGGGTTATCCGCAGTGGAAGTAAGTGTCAACGAGTTTTTTGATGGCTTTGTGGTTGCTGCTGATGTCGGCGCGCAGGGTGGTGTCGTTGTAGGCACGCAGCTGTGCGATGATGCCGTCGATCATAGCTGGGCTGAACACGCCGTGCTGCTCATAAACGGCGCGCTGCTTCTCGAGGCAGTCGGCGCTTGCCACGCAGCTGTCGGGGAGCTGGTCGAGACTGTTGAGGCGGTCTTCGTTTTCCTTGTCGTGGATATTGACGTTGACGTAGGTTTTCTCGGCAACTTCGAGGGCATTCTCCATCTCAAAGCCGTGGCGGCAGGCTACGCACAAGCCGGCGAGCAGCTGATAGAGGTCGGCGCTGCCGTCGGGCGAGCGCATCTCCACGGTCTGCTTGATGCTGGTGTCGCGCTTGCTGTCGGTCTCCTGCGGGTTAGCCATGTGGCACATGTCGGCATCGGCGTTCCATCCCAGAGGCACGCGCACGAGCACCGAGCGGTTGCGGTCGCCCCAGCACACGTTGGTGGGAGCTTCCTGATGAGGAACGAGGCGGAAGTAAGAAGTCGGGTTCTTGTTGCCGAAGGCGGTGATGCTGGGAGCCAAGTCCATCATGCCGGCAATCGCCTTGCGAGCCACCTCGCTGAGCACGCCTCCGTCGAGCATCTGGTTCTTGCCGTCTTTCATCAATCGCATGTGGATGTGCAGTCCCGAGCCAGCCTTGCCAACGGTAATCTTAGGTGCGAAAGTCACGTCAAGACCGAGCTGGTAGGCGAGGTTGCGAATTACCCACTTGGCGAGCATCAGCTGGTCGGCAGCCTCCTCGGCGGGAACTGGCAGGAACTCTATCTCGTTCTGCTCATATAGCTTGCCGTCCTGAGTGAAGTTGCCCACCTCGCTGTGGCCGTATTTGATTTGTCCGCCGGTCTGGGCGATGTACTTCATGCACAGTTGACGGAAGTCGTTATACTTAGCATAAGGTGCGCTCTCGTGGTATCCGCGCTGGTCGATGGCCGGGAATGCCTCGTCGTCGCTGTCGATGACGTAGTATTCCAGCTCGCCCATAGCGTGGAACTCCATGCCGGTCACCTCCTTGAAGGCGCGACACGCCTTACCGAGGGTCTGCTCAGGAGAGCTGGCGAGCGGGTTGCCGTCCTTGTCGAAATAGGAGCAGAGCATGCACAGAGTGGGAATCTCGGCAAAGGGATCGACAAATGCTGTAGAGTAGCGAGGCAGCACATAGAGGTCGCTGCTGCCAGCCTGGATAAAGGTGAAGAGGCTAGAACCGTCAACACGCTCACCGCAGGTGAGGATAGTGTCGAGATAATCGAGGTCGGTAATCACGAAGTTCAAAGTCTTGAGCTTGCCGTCGCCACCGGGGTACATGAAGTTGACCATCTCGATGTCGTTCTCGATGACAAAGCGCACGATGTCGGCTTTTGTAAACTCTTCTTTAGGCTTTTGCAGGAATGCAATCAATTCATTGGCATTGAATGCCAAAGCGTCGTTGTTCATAATTAGTTTTTTTTGTTTTATAAGTTGTTAATAGTGTGTTGTGTCTTTACAAACTACAAAGATACAAAAAAAACTGATAACACCACTTTTGAGACTCCTTTTTAACAAGATTTGTGCATTTCAGCCTCAAAGAAAAAGTCAAGAATTGCAGCTTTTGTCAGGAAAAAGCACAAAACTTGCAACTTTTTTTGCGTGGCTTAGATATTTGTCTTACTTTTGCAAAGAAAAACAAGAATCACAAAAAACAAAACTTGTATATGAGTAAAATCACATGCCCCAATTGTGGCAATATAGTGCCCGAAGGCTCTTCGTTTTGTAACCGCTGCGGCAGCAAAATTAAGTACGAAGACTTCGGCAACAACAGCCACAACGAGTTCGACGACAGCTGGGCCACCGCCCCCACAAGCAAGCTCTCTCAACGTCAAAACCGCAATACCAGCGACAGCAAAGGCAAGAGATACACCCTCTATGCCCTCATTGCACTTGCCGCCATAGGCTTCTGCACTCTGGTCTATTGCACCCGTTGCTCCAAGAGCACCAAGAATAACACTACCCTGAGCACTATCGACGAGAGTGCCGCCGCCTGTGCCGACACCCTGCAACGCGCCCTCAACGACTACAACTATGTGGGCGACGGCGCGCGCATCGTATATGCCGCAAGAGTCACTGGCTCGCAACCCGGCGTCAACGATGTAATTGTGGGTATCACACAGAAGACAGGGGAGTTCTACAAGATATATAAACTCACCAAGAAAGAAGGCAAGTGGATCATCGACCCCGAAAACTATAAGACGATTTCCACCGCCGGCTACGACGTGACCTTCGACCAGGACAAGATGATGGCTGGCCGTGACATAATACCGCAAGTGGTGGAAGTTGGCGGCAAGAAATATTTCTTCTACGCATTCATGCAGACACCCTCGGGCGACCAAAGCAAACCGCAAGTGGTGCTCAACATGTATGACGTGGAGACAAGAGCCATCACCACCGCCAACTACGAGGGAGAGTTCCAGAACATCAACAGTGAGAGGGTCATCGTCTGCAATCCCGCCCCGGGCTCGAGCGAAGTGGTGAAATGGATGAACGAGACGGCTCGCAACTTCATACGCATCATCCGCTTCAAGGGCGAGGAACAACCCGCCGAAGAGGAGCAGAAGCAAGAAGAGGAGCAGAAACAAGAAGAGGAGCAGAAGACCGAAGAACCCAAGCAAGAGCAGCCCGAGAATTCGGCAGTGACCGAGGTGAAGGATAAGGATGACGCAATGTTCAACATCAACGACGTCACTAAAACTGTGCAAGCAGGAAACTTCAAGGTAATGCTGCTCAAAGACGGCAGCGTGGTCAGCTACAACAGAGCTACTGGCCAGAATTCCAAGATTCACAGCGGCGGTGCTAAGGACATTGGCTTCTATGATACCGCTAACGGCATCATCAGTATCCGCAACAACGACGACACCCGCAAGCGAGTAAACCTCAACACCGGGCAGATTGTGAACACCGAGGCTGCTCCACAACCTAAGGAGGAGAAGAAAGAAGAGAAGAAAGAAGAGACCAAGAAAGAGGAGCCCAAAAAAGAAGGTTAATCATTTCTCACATTAGGGCGATCCGCTTCAAAACATGGATTTCATTCCTTTAAGCACAATATTGGCACGCGGCGAGAAAAACATCTCTCCGCGTGCTTTGTATCAGTTGCAGCAGCCGCTTGTAGAGGCACTTATAGAGTGGCGCGACAGCGGCAGCACAGGGCAGCAACTCACCGAGCAGTCTATAGAAATTAGCAGCAATGGCAAGCACATAAGAATCCTTGACGCAAACTGCGACGAAGCCCGCAACATCGCCAGCTACGGCACCATCCTGCTCACCGCCATGAGCCACAGCACGCTGCGCGACAAGCGGCTGCGACGCATCGCCGAGCAGTGCGCCCGCGGTGAAGTCGCCAACCTCGAGACCCTGCACCTCATGCTCGAACGCATGGTGAGCAGCACCATCTACTGCCTCCTGCTCGCCGTCATCCTCACAGGAATCGCCATCCTCGCCACATATCAAATTTTGCATTAAAATGTAGTAAATTTCGGGGAAACGGCATATATCACCTCAAAAAATAGGGGGAATTCATTCTCCGCAAATTGGCGTTGAATTTCCCGTAAATTATTCGAGAATTTATATTTAATAGCCAGGCAATTAACGTCAATCTACAATTCACGGAAAAATTACACGGACATTCACGTACAATTTCAGGAAAACGGTATATTTCATACTTATGTACTTATTTATTAGACTACTAGATGATACAATATTTTTTATATAACATCGTTTTCTTATTATGATAAAAACGTCATATTCACATAGATTATCACTCATAGTGATACTGCTGATTATCAGTTCTTTTCAGGCTTATGCCGTGTTCAAGGAACGTGATTTCGGCAAGACTATCGATGTGCTGTGTGCTGAGCTTGAGATGAAATACAAGCAGCAGCAACAAACCATGAAAGAGCAGGAGCAGCGGGCGCAAAAGCAGCATGAGCAACTTGTTGCCACTATGCAGCAGATTGACCAGATATCACTTATCCTCTACTCACAAAACAGCGATTTCACGTTCGACATGGCATACGCCTGTCAGCAGGCTACCGACCTGTATAACAACTCACATATCGCACATGTGCCGTTCGACAAGATAATGGCTAGGCTTGACGCCGATATCGCGAGATATGACAGCCTCATCAATGTGCTCAAACACATCTCCCCCGCTATTGAGAACAAAGAAAAGAGCTCGCTGACCGAGGTCGCCGACAGTATCATGCAATCGCAACAAGCCGAAGGTAATGGCAACACCATCAATCCCGAGGCCGTCAACGACCCCAAACTTGATGTGGAGAATGTGGCGCTCTATGTGCTTAACGACAGAGAGATCAAGATACGAGAGAAATGTATCTTCTATGCCGAGGCGTTGCGCGACAACACCATCAAGATAAAGGAAAAGATGAGCCTGGACAAAGATTACTACGACGAGGTTACAGAAAAGCTTAACGCACTGAACAGCTATGCCTTAAAGCAATATGAGGAACTGCAAAACAGCATCTTTAAGAACGGCGGCAACAACTATTTCCAAGTGCTCGCGTCGCTTGGCAATGACTACGGCAAAATAAAGTCCCAACTTCGAGAGAAATACCTCGAACTGAACCGCGATGGCGAGAGCGCCAATATCAAGAGCCAGTGGCGGGGACCGGTTATTCTTATGACATCGGTGTTTATACTCATCTATATCTTCATCGCCACTGTTTTGAGTGCGATAATCCTGAGATGGTGTCTCCCTAAGAAGATAAGAAGCAACCCCGACTACCAGCGTCGCCGCACTATCATTGGCCTCGCCTGCGGCGTGTTTCTCTTTTCGCTGTTCATCACCATCGCCTATTCTCTCATGCACCACAACTTCATAGTCATGGCGATAGGCATCACTCTCGACTACTCTTGGTTGCTGTTTGCGATCCTTTTGTCTATGCTCATACGTCTCAACAGCAAGCAGATCAATGCCGGAGTGCTGGTATATACCCCATTCCTGCTTATGGCTTTTGTGGTGATAGTGTTCCGCATCATTTTCATCCCAAACAATGTAGTGAACCTTGTCTTCCCGCCATTGATGCTGGCGTTCACCATTTGGCAATTTATCGTCGTCAAGAAGCGCCATGTCAAGATTCCCACAATAGATGTCATCTTCTCTACCGTCTCGCTCATTGCTATGGTTGCCTCGTGCATCCTGTCTTGGATAGGCTACACACTGCTTGCGGTGCAAATCATGGTGTGGTGGTCGTTCCAGCTGGCTTGCATCCAGACTATAGTATGCCTCTACGACCTCGCCAAGATGTATAACGAGAAACGCATCGTCAAGAACATAATGCGAGAGGAGGCTTCGAAGCATAAAGGTAAAAACAAAAGAACTAACGAGAAAAAGTTGTTTAACAAGATTCTGTCTCAAGAGAAGAACGGCGAATACATCACCCACACATGGGCCTACGACTTCTTTATTAAGGTGATACTGCCCGTGTTGGCGGTTCTTTCGGTGCTTATGAGCATCCTGTTTGCCGTCAATATGTTTGACATGAAGCAATTATTGGTGAAATATTTTTACTATAATTTCATCGATCAGGACGGCATCATACAAATTTCGCTCTACAAGATTGTCCTCGTGAGCACTCTCTTCTTTGTGTTCTATTATATCAACTACCTGGCTCATTCATTATATCGACGATATAAACTGAAGCAGTTTGCCAAGACCGATGCCACACGCCGCCCGAACATCACCCTTGCCAACAACATCATCACCATCATAGTGTGGGGAAGCTTCTTCATCTTTGCCCTTGTGCTATTCAAGGTGCCCAAGAGCGGCATCTCGCTCATCTCGGCAGGTCTCGCCACCGGTCTCGGTTTCGCCATGAAAGACATTCTCGAGAATTTCATCTACGGACTCTCGTTGATGTCGGGACGTGTGCGGGTAGGCGACTACATCGAGTGCGACGGCATTCTGGGAAAGGTGGAGTCTATAGGTTATCAGAGCACACAGATTGTCACCCTCGACGGCAGCATCATAGCGTTTCTCAACACCTCGCTGTTCAACAAGAATTTCAAGAACTTCACCAAGAACCACAGCTACGAGTATGTGAAACTGCCTGTAGGAGTGGCTTATGGAGTTAAAGTCAACGAAGTGAGAGAGATGCTTGAGAACAGTCTTAACAGCCTCAACGACAGGAGCAGTGCTACTGGTCGCCCGGTGGTACAAAAGAAACAGGGATTCAAGGTGTTCTTCGGCGACTTTGGCGAGAACTCGGTAAATCTTATTGTGGCATTCTGGGTGCTCGTCGAGGAGAAGATAGACTTCGTTTACACAGTGAAAGAAACGATATACAACACTCTTCAAACCAATAACATAGAGATTCCTTTCCCACAACGCGACATTTACATTAAGAAAGAGAAATGAAAAAAGTGAAGAAGAAGTGACGGTTCCTTTTTCTTCACTTTGGTGGGCTAAAACTCTCGTCATCATCTTTTTTATAAAATTTTAATTAAATAAATATCTATCGTTCCATTATTTGTCTCTAACTTTGTAAGCTTTTTCCACATTGTTGAGAAAAATAATTTTTCATTAACACGATACCTTATATACATAACATATAATGACTGTAGGATTTGATGGCATAAGAACGGTTGACAGCGACTCTGAACTGTGTTATTACGACCGCCTCTTAATCTCGTCGATAGGAATGGAATATCCTAGAGACTCTTTTATGGTTTATACCCCCGAAAATTCAAGCGACCGCGGCCTGTCGTGGCTGCTCTCTATATCGAGTGTGCACCTGAAGACCCCCTATAAAGCTTTCAGCAAATGGGCGTGGCGCAACTGCAGTGGCATCTTCACCGACTTCCACCGTCATGGCGTGAAGGTGTTTCACGGTCTTGACACGGTGCTGCCTATGGGGCACGGCAAGGAAAAAGTGAGGATGGTAACCACCGTGCGTGACCTCTCCTTCAAACGCTTCATGAAAGACTACACCTGGCTGGAGAAACTCATGCGCAGCTCACGCATTGGCCGCGCCTGCAAGCGCGCCGACCGTGTGATTGCCACCAGCGAATATGTGAAGAACGCCATCATCAAGAAATATGGCACCAATGCCGACAAAATAGACGTCATCTACACGGCATTCCGCGACGAGTATATCAAGAACCTCAACGATGAGGTCTTCATCCAGAACTCTAAGGGCAAATATAACCTGCCCACCAATTTCATCCTCGCCATCACCGACTTTGGCGATTTGTGCAATATGGAGACCTTATACCACGCTTTTTCAAAAATTGATGACAAAAAAATTGACCTCGTCATCATCGGCAAGAAGAACGACCGCTACCGCCAGCTCAAGCATTTAGCCGAGAAGCTGAATATCGACGAGCGCATAGTGCGCATTTCGAGTGTGAACAAGCACAATTTCATGTGCCTCTATGCACTCTCTAAGGCGATGGTAGAGCCTTCACTCGCCGACGGCATGGGTCAGTGCGTCATCGAGGCGATGATTAGCGGCACTCCCGTCATCACCAGCGACGATGGCTGCCACCGCGAGATTGCCCAAGACGCCGCCCTATACTTCGATCCCAAGAATGTGGAGCAGCTCGTCAAGCACCTCAACAGCGTGCTTAAAGACCCAGAGAGCCGCAAGGTGATGACCGAGAAGGGCACGCGGCTCGCCGCAACATTCACCCAGCAGAACCTGGCACAGAACACCATGCTAACCTACAACCGCGCAAGAGGCAAAGCTTAAATTTACTCAAGTTTCTAAAGTTCTAAAACCTTATAAACTTGAAGGTTTGAGATTAGTGGTTAGAGAATTTTTTCCCAAATTTTCTATATTCATACTGATTGTCCTATAAAACTGATTGTCCTATAAAAATGCGATTAAGCGAGATAATCAGAAGCGAGATAATCAGAAGCGAGCAATCAGAAGCGAGCAATCAGAAGCGAGCAATCAGAAGCGAGCAATCAGAAACGAGCAATCAGAAACGAGCAATCAGAAACGAGTCTGACATCTGAAGTCTGACATCTGAAGTCTGACATCTGAGTTGCCTTGCGAGCGAGAGCATTTTATTTAAACTCTAAACACTAAACTTTGAGCAAGTTAACAACTTGCGAAACTTGAAAAATTTTATTTGTGGGGGCTATAACCTGTATTTTTCATAGTCCTGCCTGATCCGCAATCTGCCTGAGCTCAGCATTAGAGAACTGGACATCAACCACTTTACCAGAACTTTTCCCAATATATCTGTGGCATATTCCTCGCCCCGAGAGAGCCACCTGCCTATACAACACCCCTGTTAAGGTGTTGTAGCGCAATTCGTTACCAATGACGGTCATGCCATTTTCTTTATACTGACCGTTGCTCTCAATTTGTGAGATGTCAAAACTGGTCTCGTCAATCTCATAAACATAGATAAGGTTCTCTTTTTCAGCTTTAAAATCCACGATTTTTGTGACACGGTCCACATCTTTTGGCAAACCGTTTCGGTCTATCGCAACAAGGGTCGCTATAATTTCCTCTTGAGTTATAGGCTTGTTGTTCTTTAGCTTCTCGTTGCTCACATCAAGAGTCATTTTCTTTTGTGACATAGAGCCTTTAAAATTGCACTTTAAGCCATACCCCGATGCAACTATCGACTTGAATATATCTTTATCGGTTGGAGATACCTCGTCCAAGCAGCAAAGCCTCCAAATATTATATAGAGCACTATCAGTGAGGTTACTATAAACTATCTTATCCTCATCCATCACATACTCGATGACGATGTCTTTACCTTCGCACGCATAGCTTGTGGCTGATAATAATTTATAGTTTATGGGACAATTTTTGTTCAGCTCTTTTACCAACTGTTCCATCTCGCTGTTGCTCATCTTATCTCCTGGCCTTATTGAACTCTTGCAGGCACTCAACGAGAGCATCACGAAGCAAATCATGACACCGCAAAGAAAAAATAACAATCTGTGGTTTCTCATAATGGTTTATGGTCTGTAGTTAATAAGTTGACAAGTTAACAAGCAGTTTGTAGTTTTTTTTAGTTAACAAGCAGATACACACTCTTTTCTGAACCCTCACCTGAAAATCTCTAAACACTAAACTCTAACCTTCAAGTTTAAACTTGATTTCACTGTTCGTCGTTGATGTCAATAGTTTCTATCGATTCGTCTATGAGAACGAGTTTGCCGTTCTGCCACTGATAGACTGATGTCCAGTAATTGTTGTCAATCCTGAATGTGCCTATAATCTTATTCTCGCTTGGAACATACGCTGGATCCATAATCTCGTTGAAGTTCTCAATTTTGATAAACTTGTGTAATTGATTGTCCCACACGTAGCCGTCGTAGGTAAATCCGCCAAAGGCATTAGTTGGTCCCAAGCATATCATCAGGTCGGGGATGCCATCAAAGTTTATGTCATCTTCAACGATATCACCAAAGCCGCGCCAGTATTCTGGGTCCAGAGGTTCGGTTAAGCTTACTAACTGAAACGATTTCCCACTCTTGTCGGTGACGGTGGTGATGATGCTGTCGGCCACGGTGAAATCATCATCGGTGGTGGTGAACACTTGAGTTTTGAACGTGAAGTCTTTGCGCTCAGGCACATAATTTTTGGCGGCAGATGTCGTGGAAACCACAACCATAACAGCAATCAGCTCAAATATTAGAAATCTCGTCATTGTTATTTCAGTTTAAACGTCACTGCCTTGAAGCACATGTCGTTATACCATATCTCATAACGGTAGGTGCCGGCAGGGAAATGACCCTTGTCGGAGCCCCCCCAGCCTTTCAGCCCCACCACATTGTCGGACGGATACACGGTGTTGATGGTGAACGTGTAGGAACAAGAGCCATCCTTGGGCGACTCGCTACCCAAAACTAGGTTCCCATTGGGATTATAGAGTTTCACTTGCAGCTCCACCATCTCGCCGGGCTTAAAGCCATAGTAGGTGATTTGTGGCAAGAGGTACATCGATGTCGCCGCCACTATATCCCTGCCATACTGGCTTATGGGCTTGCCGCTGCCATCGGCATTGGCAACCTCTAGTTTCTTGATGTAGATCGGGAACAATGTGCGCAGGCTATCGTTTTCCTTGGCAAGCACTTCATTAGAAATGCGCTCCTTCTTCAAGGCCTGCGTGGTGGTGTCGAGCTGCAAGTTAAGGTTAGATATCCGGCTCTGCAACGATGACACCTGACCGTTAGCGTTCTTCAATCCCATATTGGCGGCGTCATTATTGTTAGAAATGTGATGAATCCACACCCAACTTGCCGCCAGCGCCAATGCCAGCAATGCCGCCAGCATCCCTAAAAAAACGGGCAGTTTGCGCCGTTTTTTGTGCTCAGGCACTTCGCTTGTCTCCATTATTTCTGCATCGTTATTCATCTATTTCTCCTGTTTTTAAAATAGTTTATGGGCTAATATTAAGCACCTTACAATAAAAAACACCAAATGTGGCTATCAAAGCACGATGCAAAGTTAATTATTAGTTTCCACTTTTGCAATAGGTTACTTAATATAACCTATCACAATCACAATAATGACACGATGGATTGAGAGCGTGCTATACCTAGTTCATAATTTTTATTGAAAATGACAAATCGCAAGAGCCATTACACAACAAAAAAACAGATTAAAACGTTTTAATATAAATTCAAGTTTCGCATGTTATTAACTTGCTCAAAGTTTAATGTTTAGTGTTTAGTGTTTAGAGGATAATCGGTGTGAAATATAGAAAAAATTGTTTTTTTCTTTAAACGCTAACCTCAAACCTTCAAGTTTATAAAGTTTTGAACTTTAGAAACTTGAGTTATAAATCTATGACATCGTTTAAACTGAATATATGGTGCCTAGTGGCGACTATTGTTGTGAGTAGCATAATACCTGCTGCTGCCGACAGCATTGCCGTGGACTACAGCATGGGTGTCACCATCAACACCGGCGGCAATGACTTTGCTCCCTACCACATCGCCAGCAACCGTCGTGGCACGGTAACACAGTGCCACTCGGTACTCATCAGCGCGGCTTTGCGGCACGAGATGGACACCACCCTGCGCCTGTCGTGGGGTGCCGGCATCGAGGCATGGGGAGGATACTCCTCGAGCGTCAGCTATCAGCGCTACAATCATGACGACGATGCCATGACCACTCACAGCCAGCATCCTGCCCGGGTGTGGATGCAGCAGGCGTGGGTTGAGGGGAAGTACCGGGGAGCTTTTCTCACCTTAGGCATGAAAGACATTGACCCTGGGTTCGTGAACCGCTGCCTCAGCAGCGGCGACCTGATAATGAGCGGTAACGCACGCGCGCCGTTCGGCGCAAGAATAGGCTTCATCAATTTCCAGAACGTCCCCTTTACCCGAGGCTGGGTGCAAATCAAGGGCGAGCTGGGATATTACCGGCTTGGCGACTCCAAATGGCTAGAAAATCACTATAACTACTTCAACGGACTTATTACTACCAACTACTGGTTCAACTACAAGAACATTTACTTCCGCACCAACCCCAGCAAACCGCTAGTGTTCACAATAGGTATGCAGGCGGCAAGTCAGTTTGGGGGAACGGCAACCTACTACACCGGCGGCGTGATGTGGCAAGAAGTCAAGATGAAAGCCGATGCCGAGGCATTCTGGCACGCCTTCATCCCCGGCAGTGGTGGCGAGAACATGAGCGACCGCATTTATGTGGAAGGCAACCATGTGGGCTCATGGGACTTTGCACTAGAATACAAGCTTCACTCTGGTGGTAAGCTACGAGGATATTACCAGTCGCCGCTCGAAGATGGCTCGGGAATTGGCAAGCTCAACGGCTTTGACGGCTTGTGGGGACTGGAATACCGCAGCGACAGGCACGGCGTGGTGACCGGTGCCGTGGCAGAGTTCCTCACCATGATGAACCAGAGTGGACCTCTGCATTTCGCCTATAAAGACTTCACCGACGAGGAGCATCCCACAGGCAGCGACATAAGCGCCTCCGCCACTGGCGGCGATGACTACTACAACAACTACTGCTACGACGGCTATCACAACAGAGGCATGGCGATAGGTTCACCCATGGTAAAATCGCCAATCTACAACACCGACGGCTACCTGCGCTTCACCGACAACCGCCTGCGAGGCTTCCATCTGGGGCTCATGGGCGACATAGGCAGTGAGGTAAGCTACCGCGCTCTGCTCTCGTGGCGCAAGTCGTTTGGCACACCGTTCATTCCTCACCGCACGCCTCTCACCGGCACCTCGATGATGCTTGAGGCCACCTACACCCCGCACTGGCTTCAGGGTCTCGAAATCAAGGCACAGCTGGCTCACGACCATGGCACGCTCTATGGCGACAACACGGGCGCACTTTTCTCGATTTATTATAACGGCAATTTCTCCTTTTGAATGAAACGCTTGGCAACACATATCCTCCTCGCCGTCGCAGCACTGATGAGTTTGTGCGGCTGCACCCACAACAACGGCGACATTGGCTACTGGTTCGGGCTTTGGCATCTCGACAATATAGAGATTGACGGCACACCGGTTGCCGACTACGATGGCAACACCTATTTCTTGTTTCAAGGAAAGGTGTTCGGCATCAGGTGCGTTGATGAGGCCGACCACAGCTTCAGCGACAGCTATGCCCTGTGGCAGGAGAGCGATGACCACCAAGCGATGACCATCACCTTTGTCGATGACCGTTTCCAGCCCACAATTAATGCCCTTGTCCCCCTTGAGAGGGTCACAACATTCACTGTTGTCACACTGGACAACAGGGAGATGGTTCTCAAGCACACCCATTCAGTGACCGGCATCACTTGCACCTATCACCTCACCCGCTGGGAGTGACTTTGCATTTTTTGTGCATTTCAGCCCTGCAGTTTGGCTTTTTTGCACTACCTTTGCAAAAAAATATCTACATTACTCAAGTTACTAAAGTTCTAAAACTTTATAAACTTGAAAACATTATAAAAAAAGCAATGGAAACTATCAGTAAAGGAAAATTCGTCGAGATAGCTTACAAAATCTTCCTCGTGGAGAAAGACGGCGACACCATGATTTATGAGTTTAAAGAAGACAAGCCCGACAAATTTGTCTTCGGTTATGAACCCGGCATGCTCGAATCGTTCACCAGCCATCTTGAGGGGCTGAAACCCGGCGACGAGTTCGATTTCATCCTCTCCCCTATCGAGGCTTTTGGAGAGCGCGACCCAAATATGGTTCAGAAAATCGACAAGCAGATTTTTGTCATCGACGGCGAGTTCGACAGCGAGCGCGTTTATGAGGGTGCCTTTGTCCCATTGATGACTGCCGAGGGAATGCGCATCGAGGGTCTCGTCAAAGAGATTGCCGACGACACCGTGACCGTTGATTTCAACCATCAGCTTGCCGGCGAGACAGTGAAATACACCGGCAAGGTAATGGGATTGCGTGAGGCTACCGAAGAAGAGAAGAATCCTCCGCGTCACTGCGGCGGATGCGGCGGTGGTGACTGCGGCGGATGCGGCGAGGGCGGCTGCGAGAAAGAGGACGGCTGCGAGAAGAACGGCTGCGAGAAGAACGGCTGCGACTGCGGTAACTGCAAAGGCGACTGATTAAACCTAAATCAGTCAGGCGACAATAGTTTATCCTCACATTGTCCTCAAGGCAACGGTTCTTCTTTGAGGACACCAACTTTGACTGCACAAATAATGGCACACTTTTTGCTTGATGAGGAGTGATTATGTCAAAAAAGCCTCATTACATAGGACTTAGCGATGCCGAGGTTGCTGACAGCCGGCAGCGACACGGCACTAATGTGCTCACACCAGTCGAGAAAGACCCTTGGTGGCGCAAACTGCTTGAGAAATTCCGCGACCCGCTCATCACCATCCTCTTGGTAGCCGGAGTGATGTCGGTGGGAATTTCGTTCTATGAATATTATTCTTTAGGAAAACCAGCGACGGTGTTCTACGAGCCAGTGGGCATCTTCGTCGCCATAGCTCTTGCCACGGGACTGGCGTTCGTCTTCGAGTATAAGGCCGAGAAAGAGTTTGAAATCCTCAACCAGGTCAACGATGATGAGCCGGTGCAGGTGATAAGGGGCGGTAAAGTGAGACACATAGCGCGCCGCGACGTGGTGGTGGGCGACATCGTCATGCTCAACACTGGCGAGGAGGTGCCTGCCGACGCACAGCTGCTTGAGGCACACTCGCTGCTGGTGGATGAGTCATCGCTCACCGGCGAGCCGCAATGCGCCAAGACCATCAACGAGGAGCTCTTCGACCATCAGGCCACCTACCCCAGCAATCATGTGCTTAAAGGCACCAAAGTGATTGAGGGTCATGGCATTGCACAGGTGTTAGCCGTGGGCGACACCACCGAGAACGGCAAGGTGATGGAGAGCGTGCAAATCGACTCGAGCGTGAAAACACCACTCAACGAGCAACTCGACCGATTAGGCACACTGGTGTCGAGGGTAAGCTACCTGATTGCTACCCTGGTGATTGTGGGGCGCATAGTGGCTTATTTCCTGCACACCCCCAATCCGCAATTTGATATCGAATTAGTCACCTACCTGCTACAGTCGGTGATGATTGCCGTCACTCTCGTTGTGGTGGCGGTACCCGAAGGCTTGCCCATGGCGGTGACGTTGAGCCTTGCCTACAGCATGCGGCGCATGCTCAAGGAGAAAAACCTAGTGCGGCGCATGCACGCTTGCGAGACGATGGGTGCCACCACCGTGATTTGCACCGACAAGACCGGCACGCTCACCCAGAACCAGATGAATGTGAGCGAGGCATGCTTCTATGGCATTGCGAATGATGCACTCAACGGCTCACGAGAGGAGCAGCTCATCAGCGAGAATATGGCGGTCAACTCCACCGCCCACCTCTCGTGTGATGGCAGTGGCAACACCTCGGTAATTGGCAATCCCACCGAGGGAGCCTTACTGCTGTGGCTCAAGGAGAGGGGCATCGACTATGAGGCGTTGCGCGAGACTTGCGAGACGGTTGAGGAGATTCCTTTCAGTACCGAGCGCAAATTCATGGCAACTGTAGTGAAAAGCCAGGCGACAGACCAGAATATATTATATGTGAAAGGTGCACCCGAAATCGTCTATATAATGTGCAATTCCACTTGGGGCAACGTTGAGCGCGACACAATAGAGGAGCAACTCAAGACATTCCAGAACAAGGCAATGCGCACACTGGGATTTGCCTACAAAGTGCTCCAACCCGGCGAGAGAGCCATTGAGGGGAAGAATATAGTTGCCGAGGGACTCACTTTCATGGGCATAGCAGGTATCGCCGACCCAGTGCGCGATGATGTGCCCGAGGCGGTGATGGAATGCATAAAGGCTGGCATCGAAGTGAAGATTATCACTGGCGACAATGCCGGCACCGCCAAGGAGGTGGGCCGCCAGATAGGGCTGTGGAATGACGACACCTGCGATGACCACAACATCATCACTGGAGCCGAGATAGAGGCGATGAGCGATGAGCAGCTCGACGCCCGCGTCATGGATTTAAAAATTGTGGCGCGCTCGCGACCGCACGACAAGAAACGCATTGTCGAGGCTCTGCAACGCCGCAACCAGGTGGTGGCGGTGACTGGCGACGGCACCAACGATGCCCCGGCTCTCAAGGCGGCGCAGGTGGGGCTCTCGATGGGCGACGGCACCAGCGTTGCTAAGGAAGCCAGCGACATCACCATTATCGACAACTCTTTTGCCAGCATCTGTAACGCCGTGCTGTGGGGACGCTCGCTCTACCGCAACATTCAGCGGTTCCTGCTCTTCCAGCTCACCGTCAACGTAGCGGCGTGCCTGGTGGTGCTTGCCGGAGCCTTTCTCGATACCGACGCACCACTCACCGTCACACAGATGCTGTGGGTGAACCTTATCATGGACACCTTCGCCGCCATGGCACTCTCGTCGTTACCCCCTAACAAGAGCCTAATGCGTCAGAGACCGCGCGACCGCCGCGACTTCATCATCGACACCCACATGTGGGTGCACATCTTGTGGACAGGACTGTTGTTCAGTGCATTGCTCATTTTCTTGTTTGTCGTGCTCAAGCACTGTAACATCAGCGAGATCACCTCTTTGGGACAGTTATACGACTTGCTAGCCGGTGGCAGATACATCAAAACGCCAAGCCACATCATCACTCCCTACGAGAGCGCGCTGTTCTTCACCACCTTCGTGATGATGCAATTCTGGAACATGTTCAACGCCAAGGCCTACAGGTCGGCATACTCGGCATTCAGGATGAAAAAGTGCGGCGAGTTTGTGTTCATCGCCTTTTTGATATTCTTTGGACAAATCCTCATTGTCAATCTGGGGGGAGAGATGTTCAACGTTGAGCCATTAAACATTGAAGACTGGATTTTCATTATTGTCACTACATCATTAGTGGTAATCACAGGCGAGGCGGTGCGACGCTTCAAGAAATCTTACTTCAAGAACAAGAACAGAACCCTCGCTAATGCGGCATAGACTAATAGCTGAAAAAAACAACAGACACCTACTCTCAATTCAGGTGTCTGTTGATTTTTATGGTGGGTTCTAAATCTCTTATTACTCGCCGCCGTTGAGGAGGATATTGTAAACGTAGGTCACGTCGCCAGTTGTGATGCTGCCGTCCTTGTCTTGGTCGCCGTTAACGATGGCACTGTCGTCACCGTTGAGAAGCCAGTTGTAGAGTGCAGTGATATCAACGCTGGTAACAAAGCCATCGCCGTTCACATCGCCGTCAACTGCCACAGGCTCGTCGTCCTCTACTACCCACATGCAAGAGAATGTGAAGCGGTTGTCAATCATGGCGATGCGTGTTGCCTCGCCAGTGGTGATGTCCACCTCATAAAGGGCGGTGTCATACTTGCCGTTGGTCTTCCAGCTGCTGTCGGGCAGTGGATTCCAGTTGCCATTGGCATCGTAGCCCATGCCACTGTTATAGAAGCCGTTCCAGTACATCTTGTTGGGGTCTTTCTTGCTGAAGCAGGCACTCTGACGCTTTGCCTGAGAGCAGTAGCCGGTGTGCTCATAGGGGCTCACATAGGTTATATAGGTCTCACCGCTTTCCTCGTCTATAGCCTGAACAGGAGTGGCGATCATCAATCCAGTGGCAAGGTCAAACTCATAGAGCTGGGCACCGGTGAGGTTGCCGTTTATGTCATACATCTTACCGTCCTCACCCTCATAGCCTGCTGTGGCGCCGCTGGTCATGGCAAACGCACGTCCCTCGCTGTTGATGGCGAAAGTGACGAAGTTCTCGTAATAGAGGCCTGGGGTGATGGGTGTCACCTCCATGCTCTCAAGGTCGATAGTGCAGATGGCATAGCCCGAGTCGATGCTGTCGCCATAGAAGTCGGGGTCGTTGATAATCTCGTCGGGCAGGGGCACGTCGGTGAGGTAGAATAATCCATATACCTTGCCGTCAACAGGGTTCTGGCACATTCCAGCACTCTCGAGCCAAGCTGTCTTGGGATAATATTCATCGGTGGCGTTGAGCAGGTCGCCGGTCTCGGCATTCCAGTGTCGCACAGCGAAGATATTGGTTGAATCTACGCCGTCGCTCTCGGTGCGCGATGTCACGGTGGTGATTACACCATTGGCATTGACAGCTCCCGAGTTGCCATACATCAGGTTGAAGTTGGTAGCCCACAGTGCCATGTTGTCGTTGGTAAACTGTCCGTTAGAATAGAAGTCGCTGATTACCACTGGAGGCTCTTTCTCGGGTGTGCTCACCGTGTTGCCGTCAACTTCCATAGCATAGATGCCGTTCTCTACAACAAAGATGGCTTTTCCCAGCGTGCTGTTCCAGCCCACGTAGGTGCTGTACCAATGGTTGGCATGGTCATCATAGCGGTTATTGTTGTAAACGCCCTTTATTTTCACGGGGTCGGCGCTTGCCGAGATGCAGCACAACACTGCGAGTGCCATAATGGCTAATGTGATTTTTTTAGTCATAAATAGAGATAATTAGTTGTTTGTAAATAAGTTGTGGTTTATGTGAAAATCTAAAAATAATGCTTATTTATATACCCAAAAACAGTTGCTTAAATGTGGTAAGTAGCTCATTATTCTTTAATTAGCAAGCAAAGTAAAACATAATTATTCATTTATGCAAGAATAACTGCCACTATTTTTTAAAATTAAGGACTTTTTTATCATTACTCTAGTTTCGTTGCAATTCAGCGATTTTGTTTGATTCTAAGTGTCAATAAGTGGAATTTTAATGTTTGTTTGATGTGTACTTATCCTGCCTTTTAACACTACAAAAACACTACAACTACCAAATTAAGTGTAAATTTTTAGGTTTTTTTTGTGTTTTAACTTTATTTTAACGAAAATTTGTTATGCGTTTTAATTTCAGGCAGTAATTTTGCATCGCAATTCAAATTTATGAACACATAACTTTTATTGAGAATTAAGACTATGAAGAAAACTGGAAGACCACTAATCCTTGCACTGATGGCAATTACGGCGGCACTGACCCTAAATGCCACTGTGTATCATGAGACAACTACAAAAGTCACACATTTTGACTACAGTAACTACACTTATACTTATATTGACGCAAATGGTGTGGAGCAAACCGCCAGCCTCAGCGATGAGGCAACCACTCCCGAGCAGATAAAGGCTCTGGTAAAGGCTGTCTATACCGACGCCACCATACCCGGCATCCACTATGCCTATGACTACAACGGCGAGCAGTGGCGCAAAATCGATTACAATGCCTACGCCCACGCCAACGTCAACCCCAAGAACAAGATGAAGGTCACCTGGGATGATGCCGACCCAAATGAGGTGATTTCTAATCCCGAGCAGGACGGCATGACGCTGATGATGGTGAACCTCAAGGACAGTTGGTTCCGCTCTCACGCTAACGGCAAGACCGACAGCACCGACTACATGCTCAACAACGCCATCTCGTCGGTTAAGCTGATGTCGCACTTCACAAGAGTACACGATGCTGAAAATCCCGGCTATCTTTACTCGTTTGAGGGTGTCACCAACCGCTTTTTCATCATCTCTAAAGGCAAACCTAGAGCAAGCTATTGGGCACCTTTCTATCGTCTTTTTGAGCAGATAAGCCCTGTGAAAGGAGAAGGAGGTCAAACAACCAACGACTTCATCGACGAGATAAAAGCGGGTCACCCCTACCCCTGCTACCACGACTGCACCAACGTGCCAGGTTTTGGTCCAAGTACCGGCTATAACCACTGGTTTGAAATCACATCAACAGGCGAGTCCTACGCTCTAGATAACCTCTCAATATTCATCCCCGACCGCCGTTTTGAATATGGATATGGCGAAGGGAACCTTGAAACGCGCAACAACACCAGCGACTATTCCACCAATGCCCAAATCTTCAAAAACTATGAGAATGCCGAAGGCGACCTTTCCGTGATGCCCAAGGTGCTCATGTACACCGCCGACCTCAACGCAGTGGCGACACCATCTACCGAGACCTACGGTTTTTACAACATAAATCTTGACTGGAGCACTTCGTTCACCTACGAGAACCTGGGAACTCACGTTCCGCAGCATTTCTATGTGTATATCTTGAATGATGACGGCACCCGCACACTGATTCAAGATGTGGAGAAAGACGAGAACGGTATGGTGCTTGTTCAAAACCACAGCTACCAAGTGGAGCAGACCGATGAGCAACAAACGATACGTTATGTCATCACAGCCCATCCCATCAACTACGACACCGACGGTGCCACAGTGCTTCGCAACGACGACGACAGCCCTTACATCACCATCAGCGCCGAGAGTCCCGTGCGCACTGTTATCATTCCAAGCAAGATATATGCGTTCTTCACCGAGGTTTCGGAATACCGCAGCCGCTACCACATCGAGAAGGCAAGCAAGCAAATTAATATCTATAAGAATACTCTATCAATCACTCCCTCTTCAGCTCAAAGTTATGAGACCATACGTCCCGAGGCCTACAAGGTGTACCGCAAATATGGCAGCACCGACATACCCATAGCAACTGTAACATTTACTCCTATGGAAAACGAAGAAGGCACTACACAATATACTTATAACGTGGAGTATGACAACGAAACCCAGGACCTCGACTTCCTCTTCGATGCGGAAGAGCCAGTAACCAGTGGTACAATCACAAGTTTTGAGAACTCTACAGTTAAGATTATTGACCGCTTCACTGCCTCAACCGCCAGTAACACTCACTACGACAAATATATATATACTTTCAAGGAGCAGAAGACCAACGGCTACTACGCTTGCAGCGACCAGTTTGTAGTGCCTGTTTACAAGACCACCAATAATGTGGGCGGCGAGGGACGCACTCTCGACGAGGTGATTGCCGACACCACTCACCTGGCGAAAGCTACCCCCGACAACACTATCACATTCAGTGTTATCAACAATCCCGCAGCTAATGTGGTGAATTACGAGGTTCGACGTGTGTACTCCAATAACTTCAGTAAATATGACAAGATAGGCAAAGCCGAGAACTTCCAGAACAGTGGCAACTACTACATCTACGCTCTCAATAGTTTGGGACAGCTCAACGAACTCGTGGGCACCGAGGCGGTGGGTGCCGACGGTGGCGACATCACCACTCACGACATCAACAGCTCAAGCGACAACCAGCGCAGCCTTTATGTGCCCGTCATCAACACTCTCTACAACGGCGACGCCTCAAAACCCAACTCCTACGGCTGCAAAATCGAGAGTACCAGCTATCCACAGGTGAAAGTATCTATCGAAAACCAAATGAAGACCGACCCATTCTATGGTAACGGCGGTGACCTCATGGGTTACCTTGTGAACCTGAAAATCACCCCTACACTGCCAAGTTCCAGTGAAAGCGGCATCAACTTTGTATATTACTACCGCGTGTGGCGTGAGATTGACACCAAGAACAATCCCTCACGCATTGAGGGCGAGAGACTGCTCAACCGCGAGGAAAAGCAGAGCGGTGACGGCTGGGAAAGCGATTATCAGTGCCTTTACACCGTTTATCCCGGTGAAAACGCAGTAAGCGTCAACGACCTGTTTGTTGATTGGGCCTATCAGGACAACAAAGACGTGAACTATATCGTGCGCCTTTATGCCACCACACTTCCCGGTGAAGGGGCTGCCGGACACGATTACCACACAATGGCAGTGACCGAAGGCGGAAACGGTAAGGACTACTTCATCGCCGAGGCTAAAGTTACTGCCAAGTTCAATCCCGGCACTCCAACAGGAATCGGCACCATCAATGCCGAAGGAAAAGTCGTGAACGTAACTTACTATAACGCTATGGGCGTGGCAAGCAGCCATCCACACCAGGGTGTCAACATAGTGGTGACACGCTACAGCGACGGCACTACAAAGACAGAAAAAATACACAAGTAGTAATTCTCAATAATAGTGATAAGGGATGCACTCTTCACAACAGGTGCATCCCTTTTTCATTGTGTACGACGGGCATGTTATACATCTGTGGTGAAAGTCCACTCGGGGCGTAG
>ERZ842401.2150-NODE-2150-length-26759-cov-21.302127_pt1 | contig 26759 bp, 39 predicted proteins | sample MGYA00521270_ERZ842401 | MGnify/ENA primary metagenome ERZ842401 (study PRJEB31892, sample SAMEA3878208) | bioreactor metagenome | biome: Moose rumen | place: Sweden | collected 2011-10 | study: EMG produced TPA metagenomics assembly of the PRJEB12797 data set... | reverse complement strand
TTGTATATTTTTACTATATGTCCAACAATCTTTTTCTTCATTAAATGTACGCACATAACCACCTAATTTAAGTTCCTGTACTAAAGGAATTACATTATTATCCCATACTCTAATATCTTTAGCTACAGTTTCATTATCTTCTCCTTTATTAAGATATTCATATTCATCTGTCTCTTCATTGTATCCAATAGAAGGAAGTTTATATGTATTCTCGTCTATAGGTTGAATTAATCCTTGCCATAGAGCTTCTTTATAATCTTTAGGAGAACCATAGGCTTTCCAAGCAGCTTCTAACCTATAATTATCATCAACTTCTATAGGAAGAGACTATTTAAATTTATCAAAAGAAGACTCTTCAATAGTTTTATTAGAGAGTTCTTTTGATTTGTTAATTATATTTTTTAATCTTGAACGTTTCATATTTATTACTTAAATTCTTTAATTGTTCCCGATACATATTCTCTAATTGAAAACATTTATCATTAAATTTATCAATAATATCATTGTTTAGTTGATACATAACTAGCTCCTCCTACTGTTGTTATAGGTACACTATAATTTAAGAAATTATCTAAATATTTTTTTAAACTTTTGTTTTCAAAAATATTATCTAATTCTCTAGCAGCATTTAAATCTTCAGAATTTTCCTAAATATATTGATATGCCGACTTTCCTTTTCTCTATGCAGCAAACTATGTAGATAAAGCTCTACTTCTAAGTTCATTTGAATTTCCAATATATTCTTTAATATTTTCAGAAAATTTCTAATATTTATTAATAAATTCATTTAATTCTGGTGCTGATAATTCTGGATAAGATTGTTTTAACTTTAGTTCTATATTTGGGGAGTGCCAAAAATTATATAAATTTTCTATTTCAGCTTTGAATTTTGGTGCTATAGATTCATTATATTTCATCATTTTAACAATCATAGGATACCTAGATTCTACCTACTACATAAAATTTCCTAAATTTCTTCCAGCAGAATTATACATATTTGTAGCCACATGTCCGAATTCATGATCCCACATACCTATAATATCTTCTAAAGAAAATCCTTGAACATGCGGTTCAAAGGATGTTACATTTCTATAAAGATTTCCAGAATTATCTAAATATGCATCTGCCCAAGCATGGATTCCATTATTGGTAGAATTACTAGATTTAATCTAAGAATGATTTAACATATCCTATAATTCATTCTATAACTAAAATATTTCAGAATCATTAAATCCAGCATTTTTTGCCCTTTTCACAAATTCATCTGATTTATAATACTAAAAAGCTTTGTCTTTTGAAGCATTTCCTATAGATAATAATTTTTGAGAATCATAGTTTTTATTAGTTAATTTTGGCTATATTCTTTCTACCCAATTTCTCCATCTTCCAGTATAGTTTGAAACTTTTATAGGTATTTCTGGGGCAAATAGTTCTGACTATTTAGGTAATATAGCAAGTTTATTTAATCCTTGACTTGTTTTACCTAATAGAGAAATTCCTTTACCTAATACATAAGGAGAAATCAAATCCACACCTAAACGTCCAACAGTTCCTAAATCTTCTCCAGTTGCTTGTTCTACCCAATATGAAGGCATTGTGCGTTCAAGAACTGCATTAGCAACTTGAGCAGTTTGTTCTTCTGCTTGTTCTAATTCAATTTGCTTTCTTTTTTGTTGCGCGTATCTCTAATCACTATGCCTTTGTTTTTCTGTGCGATTGTCCTGTGATACTTGAGCATCTTTTGTTTGGCCTACATATGTTTTACCAGTTCTTTTATCTGTATAGAAAAATTCCCCAGGCTTTAATTTTCTTCTTATAGGTTTTACAACTATAGATTTCTAAACTCTAGTATTATCAGATTTCTCAATAGGTCCCGCAGGAGTTTGGAATTTAGGTATTTTAACGCCATTTCCAGCAGAAAGTATCATTTGTTTGTTATCAATTAATGCTGCCCCAGAAAGCAATCTCATTCCTAGATTATGATTAATTGAGTTATTAAGTATCTTCATTCCCATTTTTCCTCTATAAATAGGACTCCAACCACCTTGTATCATCTAAGCATATCTCTAATTATTAATAGAACTCATATCCTGTGCTCTTATATTCTAATATTCATTCTAATTAGTCATAGCCAGAACTTTATCCCAAGCTAAATTAGCAAAATCTATATTATCTTGGGCATCATGATAAGCACTTCTAGAGAATGTTCCATATGTTTTTCCAGCTTCTTCTCTAGCCTAATCAAATTTCTACTAAAGGTTACCAAAAGCGTTTCCCATAAAATTAGTAGTTCTTTGAGAGTTCTACCAGGATTGGTTATTAAAAGTTCCAGTAGTTTTTGCTCCCCACATATTTAACCATTTAACTGGAGCAAGCATAAAAGCAGAGCCTAAAATACTATCTTGAACGGTCATTCCATCGGTTGAACCAAAGATATTAGATAATCCTTTATTAAGAGCTAATGCTCCTGAAAATATTTGACCGCCCGGTAAAGCATTAGCTGCTAAAGTAAGTCCATCGTAAATTGTATCTGCGGTTTGAGTAATGTTTCCATACTTTCCACCATATTCTTTAGAAGGACCAGTAGCTGCACCTAAAGCAGATCCAACAACAGACAATCCTAATCCTGTCGGACTAATGTTTAATTTTCCTAAATTAGTTGTCCACTATCCTGTTTTAGCAAGATTAGCTAGAGCAGCACCACCAACAGTACCTAATCCTGTAGCAGTACCAGCTCCAACTGCTCTTCCTAATCTAGAATCTCCCATAGCAGAAGTAATTCCTTGTCCAAGATAATTAGCTGCAATTCCTGCTCCAGTACCTGCTAAAGAAGCTCCTGTATTCTGCATTAATCCAGAAGTTAATGCTTCGCCTTTTAAAATATTATTAGCTACAGTATTTCCGGCTGAAGAAAATCCAGAACTAAAAGTATTTCCTAATATTCTTCCAAAATCAGAATCTCCTAATTCTTTTGTTAATTTGTCGGTAAATATTCCTGTAGCTGCATCTATTCCAGCTGAAGTTACCCAATTAGAAGATTTTTTAGTTGGAGAAGATAACTATTTATTAACAGTATCTATAGTAGATTGTGGTAGCTATAATCCTCCTTTAGGAATTACGGGAATTTGAGTATTTAAACTCAAACTCCCTAAATTTCTTATCTAAGAACCTAACTAATATTTTTTAATTAACTTTTTACGCATAACTAATATTATATAAAGTGATTAAACTGTGAATAACTGCAAGATTTCTTCCACTATATCTTACTTTAATTTTAATCCACTTATCTCTAATTTTAGCTTCTTTTCTATAAGTCCAGGTTTTAGTATCAATAGTTTTAATGAACTTGTTATACTAATTAGTTTCATATATATTAGGAAGCACATTAGGAGTTATATTCAGATTTGTTATATCTTTTGGTAAATATGAAGAATTAATTACAATTGGAGGAATTTTAATAGATGCCTCTTTTAATGGACCTTCTTTTAGATTAGAATCTATTGTAACCCATTCATCTTCATTTTTCTACATAAATGATAGACTAGGTATTTGAATTTGCCATTTTCCTTCAACATACATAGAATTTCCTCTAATTCTACCATATCTATCAATCGGACTATTTTTTATATGAGTAACAATATTAAACTGATTAGAATCTCTTAACCATTTAATTTCAGATCCAGAAAGATTTTTGAAATCATATCCAGCTCCAGTCATTTCTTCATATTTATCATATATTTCATTATAAGTATCAACTCTTTCATAATAAAGAGGAAATATAGTAGATTTTACTTGTTTAGTAAGTCCAGGACTTTCTACAGGTCTAACTCTATCAATATTTTTATATTGGCTAGTATAATCTGTATTAGTTCCGTCATATTTATCAAATCCATTTTCTTCTACAACGTTATTAGAGTTTCCTCTATAATATTGTTCATAAGTATATAATTCAGAAGCTACATCAGTAAAAGTTCTATCATATAAAATATCAGAACCTAAATTCTAATATAAGTTTTTAGTAGCTTCTTGTCTAAAATACATATTTCTTTTATCAGAAGAGAAATCATAATTATCACCTTCGATCTCAAAATGGAATGATTCTGGCTCTGTTTTATTACTTATAATTACTAAATTACTAAAGATTTTCTACTAAGCAATTTTATCGTTTACTACAAACTCAAATTCAAATGGATGCTACTCGTTATACCAGAAAGTAGGTCTAAGAGTTTCTTTAACGTCTATAATTCCTGCTTGTCCGTGTAAATAGAAATCAGAAGTAATTCCTTCTTTTCTTTTTTGAGCTTCTCCATATTGTAAATTTTCATATACATCTTTAGAAAGAAATGCTATAGATTCTGTTCTATAAGTATTAATACTAGTTACATTACTTTCCTAATCAGTGACTGTTCTTTCTATTGGAGTTATATATAATATTATTAATTTATCTTTATTAGGAGAATTTTCAAAATCGTAAGTTAGTATTCCATTTTCGATTTTTGCGTGTTTATAATATCCCCAATGGTCTTTTTCAATCTGATATTCTTCTATTTCAATAGTTTCTCCTATATCGTTTATATAATGAATGACAGTACTGTTTGAAGTGAAAATAGGATTTTCTAATAAAATTCCTTTAGCGTTAGGATTATTATAACTACTATTATTTATTAAAGCTAAATATTTAGAAGTTTTTCTATTAAATGTAAAGAATTGAGTATCGATATTTTCTGAATAACTAGGCAACCAACTATAGAAAGTTATAAATGCTCCACCAAGTAATTCATTATAACAGAGATTCCAAACTTTCTCTTCATCCTAATAAATATCATCATAGAAAGTAAACATTACATCTTTTTTATTATTGTTATAATGAGTTTTAACATTTTTTAATCCAACAATTGGATATAATTCCTTTTCTCCTAATGATATATTATCTACTAAGAATTTATTTACTTTAAAATCAGATAGAATTTCTAACTATTGTCCTTTAACTCTCCAAATCTTTTTAGCTATAGTATCAACCCCATATACAAATCCTTCTTCTGTTTTAATAATAGATTCTCCCCATTGAGAACCATAAGTATCCGTTATTATAGTAAGTTCTTCCGGAAGTACATTTCCTGTATTAATAAACACAGGTTCTCCGTCTCCTCCACCGGCAAGAACTCTTTCATTTACTACTGCTACCCCTATACCATGTTCAAATACTACTAATAAATATCCTTCAAATCCTACTAATTTAGTTATACTACCGTATTCCTATGAATAATCTCTGAAATAGGTAGATAAAGAATATCTATAATTATTTTTAAATGAATCTTGTATAGATATTGCAGAATACTGTATTCTATTAGAGAAAGTATCTTTAATATAATTAACATCTTGTAGAGTAAAATAACATTTAAATCCTAATGTTGCTCTATAAGCATCATTATAAAGATAAGAATCAGGAAGTTTATTTTCTCCTTTCCACATTACTTGGTCTCTAGGATAATAACTTCTTGGGGCCCCCATAAGAGCTTTTTCTGAAACAAATGAATGGTCTTGTCCTCTCAGTGCATAATTCATAGCACTTCTCACTTTAAAAGTAATCCAACTACCTATTTGTACAGCATTTATATCAGAACGAGAAATATTTTCCCATTTTTCTGGTTCTTGTACTTTATAGTTATCTTTCCAAGTATTTTTATCTATTATTTCATCATTATTAGGTAATGAAGGATCAGCAAAGTTTCTATTTAATCTATAAGTAAAATTATTAATATAGCAATCACCTCTCCAACATTCTATTACTCTAGTTTCATCTTTTTTAGTTAAATCATCAAAATTATATCTATTAGAAATAGCATAAAATGGTTCGGAGGAATCCATTCTATTTTGATATTCCTAAAATGTACTTAACGATATATTCTAATAAATATTATATAGACAACAGGTATCAAGTTTTGAAGTACTATAAACTGCCAAATATGGAGAATACATTCCTCTTGCTAAATTAGTAGCCTTATTTATTTTATCATAATCTTCATCGCCAGCATTATAAGTACTATTGTCTATTTCAATATATTTAAATCTAAATGATTCTTCTGCTTTTCCTATTTCAAGTTTATATACTTTATCTTTAATAGCAATAGTAGGAACATCATCTGTAACAGAATTTATAGTAACTTGTTGCTTATATTCTCCCTTATCATATTCAAGATTTTCAGTTTCTGTATAAAATCTGCCGTTCTTTTCTAATTTAGAATGTTTAATTTTCTATAATTTAAACTAATTTCCATTAAAAATCTGATTATAATATGGCTAGTTTAAAAGAAAATCAGGACAAATCCCAGCATATTGGTATCTGCTTATACTTGATTCTGAAGCATTAGTTGAGTGTTTATATTTATAAAGTCTGTCTTCATAAACATTAGTAACTAATTCTCCGTCTAATGTTTCTTTTTTCTAATCTATAACAATACTAGTTCCGGGAATTATTATATCTTTTGTAACAATAGTTCCTTGTGTTAAAAAACTTTCTGTATAATAATTATTTTCTACCTAAAGAACTGGAGCTTGTAATAACTCATCCACAGGAAGAAGATAACACTGTGCTATAATATTAGGAATACATTTCTATCTTACAAAGAACATTCCTCTTATTCCTAATTCTTCTTTTAAATAGTCTACTACATCTTGTGGAATATTAAATTTTACTCCAAAAATACTATTATCTTTAACACTCTGTTTACTAAAATCTAATTTACAAACTCCTCTAGCATTAGCATAATTAATATTAGAGAAATTATTTTCTTTTATCCAACCTTCGTCATCTACAGAAATATAACTTCTATAAACAAATCCGTTTTCTTCTTGGGTTAAAGGAATTTCACAAGTTGGAATATTATTTTCTTTTAAAGTTCCTCCTAATGTGTTATAAACATTAGATAATGTTCCATTCTAATAAATATATACTACTCCAAATCTATAATATTCTTCATTAAAATATCCTACATTATTGTAAATATTAGAAGATTCATAATAACCAAATTCTCCATTTGTAGAGTAGTATTCATTATTAATTGTATTTAAACTTTTATCAAATATTTCTGGAATAATTCTTAAAGAACAATCAGTAAGTTCTTTATAATTATCCATATTTTTTACTATATTTCCAAAAAATAACATATTTTTACACTGTGCTTGTGTAAGAATACTTTTTGGATTAAATCTGGAAACATTAAGAATATTGGCATCCATATCTTCGGATTCTTCGTTGCCAGTAATTTGAATTGTTACAACATTAGAATTAATAGGAAACCTTTTATATATTTTCTTGCACTCAAATACTCTATTTTGTCCGTAATCAGCAAAATATCTAACATAATAGATTTTCAAATAATTATATGAAGTATCAGTATTAGATAATTTTAATTTAATTCCTTTGTCGGTAATTTCGTTTTTAATTCCTCCATCTATTGAAAACGGGTCAGAATCACTACCTTTAAATATTGGAATTAATCCTGATTCTGCTATATAGTCAGATTCATTATTATCAGCATCACAATAGGTAAAATAGAAACAATACTAACCAACATTCATCACTCCTTTTATATATCCCTAATATTCAATTATTGGATTATATTCATATTGGAAATATAAAGAAGTATCTTTATCAAAAGTATCTGAATTATATATATTAGTATCGTTTTCTCCTATTCTATCTACTATTTCATAAGTATTTTTCTCTCTTACAGAGAATCTAGAATTTATTAATCTAGGTATATTTTTATCATCATTAAGAATAAGATTTACTGAACCATCATATGAAGGCTATACAGTAATATCTACAGGATGATTTAAATCGAAATCTAATTGTGTAGTATCTAAATCTAATAAAGATCCTTTCTAGGCATATAAATCACCTTCTTTTGCTTCTTTATAATCAGAAACCTCGTTTCCTCTTGAATCAAACCAAACAGTTTTAGTTGTATTATTCCGTTTAATTCTTTTTTTAGTAAGAAGCTGTCCAGTTTTTACACTGACAGCTTCTCCTTTTGGAACCAAAACGTCGCCTATATCGGTCTCTACTTTATATATATCTTTACCAGTCTAATAGTTGTAAAAAGGATTATATTCATAGGATAAATATCCTTTCTATCGAAGACCGTTTAAAAACACTTTTATATTATAATCATTTTGAGCCATATAATTATGCTTTTACAATATTTACCCCATTATAATCTAATGCCGTTATATTAGAATTTCCTCCAGTAATATATATTCCTCTAGAATCGTATCTTTGTTCAGGAATACCAAGAGTTTTTCCAACATACAATAAGTTATTATAATTAGAATCAGTAGTATGTTCAAAATCTACTGTAAAGGATTCATTGATATTGTTTACTTTCATTTCTATAAAATCCTAATTATAAATCATCTATCTCCAGTTTTGATTATTTTCTAAACCTAAAAGATACTATTTATAAGCAAATTCATTTTTAACTGGAACTCCAGCAATAGTCATTATTTGGCTAGATAAACTATTTAATATTTTATCCTAATCAACAATACTATTATATACAACTTTTGAATTAAGTTTTTCTCCATCCTCAGTAAATGCTCTACCATTAGTTATTAATATATTAGACAAATTATATTTATCTAAAAATATTTTAATTTCTTTATTAAATATTTCTGAAGATTTAATATGAGTAGTTAGCTAATCTTCCCAATCATATTCTTCGTTCTTAAACTTAAATTCAATTTCTTTAGTACTATTATCATAATTCTAATTACAAATTATTTTGTATTTACCATAAGGAACAGAATTTGAAGGACTTTCTCTTTTAAATTTAAGATTAATTATAACATCACCTTCATATACTTCATTAAAAGTAGTAATGTCGGGTATGTATATATTACAGAGATCATTAGTATCTTTTTTAAGATATATTGTGTTTTTAAAGCAATATATTATATCTTTTGGTTTTATTTTATATAATCTATAATTAGCAGGATTTAATATAAAATATTTTTCATAACTATATATACTATCAATAACACTTAAAGATATATTTTGACATATCCACTTCCATTCTTCATTACTATAATCTCCTTTGTTATTCTTTTTATTTTTTTTAATTGTTTCTGGTATACCACTTTCTCTCTATCCAGTACTTGTTATTGGATATTTTAAGTTTTTATTTACTGCTAAAGGTCCATCAGTTACTAATTTTGATAAAGTAGACCATTTTCCATTAGTTCCTCTCCACCAGAATCGTGCTCTATCATAGAAAGTTTTATCAATATGGTCTAATCTTATTTTATTTCCCTTAGCAGAATCATCAGGATCTACAAGTACTCCTACTTTAAGAATATTTGTAAAAATTAAATACTCTCCTCCATCTATCTTATTAGTATCTTTTCCATTAATAAAACCGTGTGGATCTTTTTCATATTCAGGTCCTACCCAAATATATCCATTAATATCGTCCGTATTATTTGGATTATCAGAAGTAATAGCAGCTCCGAATCCAAATAAGAAAGCCTGGTTCTCTGGAAATAGACTTAATTGGTTCTATATTTTTTCTCCATATTCATTATAATCGTATATCACTGCATCATTTTTCATTTCTTTTGAAGCTAATTGTATTGACCTAAAATTTTCTCCATCAGGATATGATGCTAAACACCTAAATCTCATTGGATAAGTAACTCCTTTATGATTATATGTTGGAGCAGAAGCAAATAAAGCGTGTCCTTGTGTACCACCAGTAGAAGTATTATTATTATCCCAATCTGGTTCTACTCCTCCAAAATGAGTCATGTCACTTATTAATTTAGGAAGAATAAAATCAAACGGAGCAAATGGATTAGTTATAAATACATCATCTGGTTGAATATAATTAAATTTACATATATCATTTATATCCAATTCCCCAGAAATAGAAGTTCCGTTGCTATTTATTATTTTTTTAGATTCCTTAATAAAATTTTCTTTTGATATGTTCTATACTCCTTTTCCGTCTATATTTATTTCACTAGTATCTATACTAATAGAATTGTTTTCTATATAAGCTTCGAAATTAGACGATTGATTTTCTTCGACAAAATCAGGATACAAATCTATATCATAGACTTTTGTTATTAAAGTATATGGAAAACTAACATAATGTTTATGAGTTCTAGTATTAGAAGGATTAGTAGTATTATCAACTTTAATGTTTATATTATAAGGTAAAACAGCTTGAGTATTATTACCTGTAGTTCTACTAAACGAATCCCAATTAGTAGAATAACATAATGGACATTTAGTTGTTTTAAAATTATATTCAGTTCTACAATTATCTTCATAATTAAATTCAGTAGTAACATTAATTGAAGATAATTTATTATCAAGTATAGTATTTTCTGATAATCCACCTAATTTTTCTTCTTCTATTTTATTAGGATTACCATAGTCTACAATCATTTCATTTTGGGAATTATTGTAACAACTATTCATTAATTCAGTAGTAAGAAGCCAACGTGTTGCTATTAATGCAGGATATTTTTTATTTTCATCATCTAAATCTTTTCCTGTTACTCCATTATCAATATTAGAACTTTTTTCTACACCATAACAATAAATTTCTACTCTATATAATTTTCTAAATTCAAGTTCAAGATTATCCCAATCTAAAGTAATAGTATTTCTACTAATAGCAGGAATAGTAAAGTCTTTCCAAATTACGTTTTCTGCGTCTGGTTCAGCATCTCCAAGAAGTATTGTTTTTGCTTTAGAAGAACCAACTTTTTGTTCATCAAAAACGTCAATTATTCTAAAGTAAAGATTCATAAATTTCATTCCGTACTTAGGATAAGCATTAAATCCATAAATTAATTGAGTTCTTCTTTCATTAGGATAATTAAAAAATCTCCAAGCACTTATTTCTAAAGCTCCACTTCCTAATTTAGTTAAATCTATAGTATCATAAATTGAAAGTCCTTCAAGATAAAGAGATTTTTTGTCTGGAATAGTTTTACTCTCTTCATTAGCTAATACTCCTAAAATAAATGGAAAATTCTTTTGCGTTTCTTCTGATAAGTTTTTATAAGTTTTAGTTATTTTCTTTATAACAGAAGCTGTATAAATGTTATTTCCTTTATTGTAAGAAGTTAAAGCCTTTCTATTTTCAATATCAGTAATTAATTCATTATTTAAATAAGTATCAAATCCTGTATAATTTTCTAATTCTCCGTCCTAATAACTTATATAATCGTCGTCATTTGAAGACGGAGTATTAACTAATTTATCGGGACAATTATAAATTAAAGTACTTTCTATCCAAAGTTCTAATAAAGTTCCATCCCAAGAACCTTCTATATTATAATTAAATTCTCTAACATGATTATATTCTGCTTTTAAATAAAGAGGCCCTACCAATTTATAAACATAAGTATTTCCTGGAAATACTAATCTTCTTTGGATAAATTCAGTATCTCCAGCAGTTTCTGTCAAAGTATTATTATTAAAGGTATTTGCAATGAAATATCCGTCATTAAATTTATATAACGAACTCTCATTATCATCATATTTAATAAAACTCTTTTGTCCAGAAGGAGTATATTCTTTGCCGTCCCATCTTACTAAAGTTTTAGTAATATCAACAAACTCATTTTGAGAATTTAGTACTCCTAATGATAATGTATATTTCTTATTTTTAGGAGTAATTACTTTCCCATCCTATGTATTTTGAAAATTAGATAAATCCTTTTTAATTTCATCTTTCCATATATAAGTAGAATATACAGTAAACTTATCACCAGCATGAAGAACATTCTCTCCAATTAAAGGAAGCATTATAGATTCATTTTTTAAGAAATTCATATTAACATTTCCCCAAGTAGTAGAAATAAATGTTTTTTCAAAATATTCTAAATCTAAATTTCCTCCTAAATCGTCTTCACTATCACTATAAAATTTTCTCTAAGGAGAAGGAAAACTGCCTACCTAACTTCTTCCTGTAATTGGATTATAAGAAGCTATATAAATAATTCCTCCATATTCTTTCATTCCGACAGGTACATATCCAGGCTATAGATAAGCATTATCAACTCTACGATTACCCATATCATTTTGTAGGATAACCTCATTGCCATTCATGGTAACAAATGTAGCATTTAATGCGTTAGTTAAAGAATCATTTCCCTATACCATTGGATTTGTGTCCATTTGAAGTCCTTTAGACCAAGTATTAACTGTTTGCTCCATTATTGTATATATTTATATTTATTATATGAGGTCATTACGTCCTACATATTTAAAGCATCTCTTACAGTAATTAATTCTGCTTTATCTGTTTTAATCTCTGGATAATATTTGTGCATCCATCTTGTTTTATCTTCTGCTAAACGAAATATATAAGGATTTACACTATCCTTTACTTTTACCTCGTCTAATAATTTATAAAGAAATACATCTTTAAATACTTTATATTTTTTTCTATCTTGTTTTAAGTATTCTATATATTGATTTTCACTTCTTGTGAAATAATAATATCCATCCCATTCAGAGTTAGTTCGTTTGAACATATACTCTATTTTCTTAGCTAGTTTGGAACAATAATTTTTAAATGCCTTTAAAGAATTAACAGGTATTCTGCCAATAAAAAAGAAAATATCTGGAGTCATAATCTAAATATCATTTCCAGCACTTACATACTAAATTATCTATTTCCAACCATAAACTAAAATTCTTTTTACTTCGTCTCTAGTTAAATCTGGAAATTGCTCTGCTACTTCATCTACATAATCATTAACCTTTGTTATTTTCATTTAACAATATTGCTTTCCCTTATTAGTATTTTTTATAATCTAATCTTTAAAAAACTTTCCTAAATAAATAGGAAACTTTCTTCTGTGTAGAAAATTATCTCTCTTCCCATGAACATACAGATACATCTAATATCCTGTAAAGAAAGATTCTAGAAAATCTATACCTTTAAATTTACCACATTTTCTGGCTTCTACAAATTCAGAATCTTTAATGGCTTCCATATGAATTTCTCCTCCCTAATAGCCGATTCCTTGTATTTTAAAGGTAACATTATTATTAATAATATCCTACATAACTAAACGGACTCCTTCACGAAAAACAGCTTTTACAACAGAGCGTTTTTCTATTTTAGAAGCCCATTTAGTACGTAAGGATTTATATTTCTCGTATGGGAATCTAACAAATAAATCGTTAAGATTACAAGCCCATCCTAAAGCTAAATGTTTCATCTAATTGGTTTAAATCCAGTTTTATTATAAGAAGGTCTATCCCAAGAACCTTTAATATCTAATATATTATTCATGTCATTCTGATTAAGATAACCAACTCTAGCCTAATCACATTGTTTAAGCCATTTTTGTTCTAGATTAGAAGCTAAATTAATTATTACAGTGTTATTAGTTATTAACCCTTCTTTATATTTAGTAACATAAGCAATATAAGTAGCTATTGCATTAGCTTCTTTATCGGTTAATTCTGGAAGTCCATCTTCATCAGCTAATATTCCTTTATAAAGGATATTTATTTTTCCATAATTATGAGTAAAATAAAGTTTATCTCCAACTTGCTCATATTTAAGCATTTTTCCAGGAATATAATACGGACTCTAATAATATTTTTCTGCTTCTATTGTATTTTCTATAAAAGCAGTTCTCTAATCTCCTAATTCAGAATAATTAGTAACTCTATTCCAATCTTCATAAGAAGTAGTAACAGCTTCTACACAACCATCTTCTAAAGCATTACAAGGAAGAGTTACAGATAAATCTTTAGGATTAATACAAGTAGAATATCTATATAATTTAGTATTTTTATTACCGATTCTTCTCCACCCGATTAATCCTAATTCTTCTAAATCTTCGTCCTCCATTTCTATGCCATAAAGCATATCTAAGAGAACTCCAACATAATGAAAATTATTCATTAACCTTCAACGTACCTCTAATCGTTTGGAAGTATAGGAGCCGCAACTTGACGATAATAATATAATTTCTATTTTGTAAGTTTATCTTTAATAACAGTATCTAAAAAATTAAAATTATTATCCATTTGAGTCTCTCTATTCAAATTATCTTCTGAACTACAATCACATTGATAGTCTTCTAACTGTCTTGGATCTTTAAATATAGCCATTATAGAAATCTATTTAATAAGAGGAGCATTAAATATATAACAATCTAATAATCCGTCCTAATTTGGAGTTACATCAATATAAACCCAAGGTTTATTTTTTCCTCTCTTTCTATATTTCTAAATAGTTTTAATTATATTAAAAGGTTTAGTATAAACTATAAACGGATTCTATTTATCAGTAGTTCCAAGATAATAAATAGATTTTTTTAATCCATAATCAAATAGTAATTGAGGAATTTGAAAATGAGCCATTGGATCACTTCCACAATTAGAAGCATTACAGCCACATTTATCAAGACTATCACAATCTACAGGAATACAATTTATAGACACAAGTAAATCTTGTACTGGCAATATTCCTTTTAACATATATTCTTTAATGACTGATAATCGCATTTGAACAATCTCCTCTTCCAATTGCTCAATAGACATTGACATATTCTAATGATAACCACGAAGACCGCTTCTTACATCATTAGCAATAGCATCAGCCATTTTTCTTATACTTGTCCAAGCCATAATTAAATTAAAAAAAGCTAGGAAAGGCCGAGTGGCCCAGCCTAGCTTATACAGAGAAGAAGTAATATTATTGTACTCCAGCAAAAGGATCCGCAAGAGTAGTATCTGCATCATTCTTAAAGGCAGTTACAAGCTTTTGCAATTCAGCCTTTACAGTGGCTACATTATTACCTTGATCAAGTACATAGAGTACATGAGTAGTAACAGAAGTAGCTCTTTGACCTACTACACCACCCGCTACACCTTCTCTATCTGCACACATTCTGATAATGAATTGAGTATATTCACCACCAACAACAGGCATTTCTGCCTTATTTACAGACCAGAAATAGGTATTTGCAAGAGTAGGAAGTCTCAAATTGTGAATAATCCAGTTATAATCACCGAATGCTTCAATACCAGGTTCAATAGCTACTTCGTTATCAGCAAGATTACGAAGTCCATCAAAATCGAGCACCTGGTCACCAACAGTAACTTCGCCAGTAGTTTCATCGGCAATCCATGTTACAGGAACACCAGTAATAACATCAACAAAATCACCGTTGCTATTGCAACAATCAATTTGTGATGCGTTTGGATCGTATTTCTGAATAACAGCTTTCTTAATAATTTGATAGCCGTTTACTCCTTCAAAAGCAATCTTACCTTCATTAGGAGTAACATCAAGAATCTTCTCTTGTGTTACAAAAAGGAAATATTTATCAGCAATCTTTTTTATACGGGTTGCTACATCAGCAGCAGAATCACTAGCTTTAATAGGAAACTCAATATAGAAAGGCTTTCCCTTGTAAACGAAAGCATTAGCATAGAATGAATCTTGACTATTCATAGAAAGGCCAATATAAAGAGCAATACGATAATCACCTGCTTGAACGTCTTTACCATCAGCGGTCACTAATTCAATAAGCTTAGCAATATCAAATTCTACTTTAGCAAGATTCTCTACAGTATGATTCTTAACTTGAATGTCAATAACATTCTCCTTATTAAATCTTGTATTGCCAATTCTTAACTCTGGACCTTTAGCAGTATCCTTAGTTATAATATTATAGCCTTTAGGAGCTTTCTTATCTCTGATGTCCTTCTCAGTTGTTTTAGTAATGTGATTAAAGATTGTCTAAGTTGTAAAATTAAACATAATCAATTAATTTATTGTTGCTGTCTAGCAGCAGGTTGTTCTTGCTATTGTTGAGTTGCAATAGACTAACTAACTACTGGATGGGTCTAAAGTTTAGGATCCCCTATATTTTCCATAACTATATGGACTAACTCATTTATTATCTCTTGACAAACATAATCAGGAAACTCTAGAACTTGTGAAGTATCCTCTGTTAAATCAAGTTGTTCCTATGTTAAACGAATATGCTAAGGTGCTTTTATATAATCAACATAAACTCTATGGAGTTGAAATACCGTATGATCTTGACCATATCTTATCTCCATTCTAACCTATGTAGCATTACCATACCTTACTTGTGCTGTTCTTTCTACTGTACTAGTTTCTTCAGTAGTTCCATTATCAAGTCTAATTACCATTGAATTAGGAATACCACCTTTATCAGTTACATTATGTATTTGATTACCGTGTCCATCAGTACCTAAATCAACAGGATTTCCATCTGTTCCAGTGTAATTCCCATTAATTTCACCTAAAATATAGTCATTTCCTATATTAACGTTTAATTGAGGATCACATTTGAAATAGATTTCTCCAGCACAAGGCTAGACAGTAACTACTACCTTATAATCTCCAAATATTTCTGGAGTACTAGTAATTACCTACATTCCGCCTTCGCTACCATTATAAACATTCTTCCATAAAGTAACATTATCATATTTTGGATATGCTACCCAAATGTATTGCATTGTAGAACCAACATTGTGTATTCCTTCAATAGAGGAATCACCATTTTTAATGGCATCGTTAATATTATTTAATCCTAATTTTATGCCAGGACTAATAACATATTTACCAGTTACAGAACTAGCAACTTTATCGCCTCCTCCAAGGGAACGTATATTATTAGTAGGTTGATAAATATTGTTTACTTCAGAATTTACTTCGTGTAAAAAATAATATGGATTTTTATATGTAGGTCTATTCCAGAAATTATCAAGTACTTGTGAATACAAATCAGATGTAAGTCTTTTGGCAGCACATCTCCAATAACTTCCAGCATTGTAACATTTAAAAGTTTTGTTTACCTTATAAATACAAATACAATTAAGTAAATGTACGTAATCTTGTGGTAATATTACTTCATAAGTTGCATCCATAATTCTACCGATTTCAGAAATAGTTCCATATCTATCACATTTGATAGGTTCTAAAAGTGCGGTGGATTTTAATACACGTAAATCATCAGTAGTTTGTTGATTAATGTCGTATCTATTGTAAGATTTATTTACATACTAATTAATAGCTTTATTACAAAAGTAATTAAAATCTTCCAATAAGATATTAGGAGCATCTTTTTTATTTAATTCGGTCAATAGAGCTTCATAAACTTGTCTGCTCGTCATAATACGAATTAATTAATTTTAGTCTTTTTTAGTATCTCCCATTAATTCTGGATAGGTATCCTGTTTAATGAGTTTAAGAACATTAGCGTTCTTCGGGTCTTTTAAGAATAATATGGCTGCTTCGTCAGAAGCTCCTAAAACCACATTATCCGCATAAATGTAAAGTTTGTTTTTGTAATTAATTACATGCTTATCTCTTGCTTCAATAAAGAGCAATCTAATAGAAGTATCTCCACCTGTGTAAAGATTGATAATCTTTTCTGGGTCATCATTAGCTACTTGTAACAAATAATCTGTCACATCAGCATCAGGCATATTGTCCATTCTGTGTCCAAGAAGTCTTGCTTTAAGAACTCTTCCTTCATAACCACGTTCATCATTATAAATGTATGATTCTGCATCATGCTTAATCTTTTTACGAGATACACGACGATTTGCTTCTACACCAGGACGCTCTACATAAAGTTCTGCTACTCCATAACGCTTAGCATTTCCATTTATGAGAGAATCTCCATTAGAATCTTTAGCATACATATCTGGGGCAATTAAAAAACAGTTTTTAATTGATTCCCAAATAAATCTTTGTCTTACGTTATCCAAATCAAAAGTAGTTCCATCAACAATATCAAATTCTTCATCTTCTCTTACAAAATCGTATCTATTTGGATCATTCAATTCTTTCTCTGAAAGAATCATATTTCCGTTAGAATCTACTCTTTTTACACAATCTGGAAATTTTCCAATTCTAGGATCTTTACAAGGCTATATTTTAATTATATTACCAACTTTACCTCTTACGCTTCTAAGCACTATCTTATTTGATAGATTAATTTCTGTTTTAGTTTCTTTTGCCATATTAATTCATTAACATATATAAAATGTATTAAACAGGCCCTCTATCTGAATGTAGATAGAGGGTAGCTGTTTAATAATATCTTAACTTTAATATAATATCAAAGTTCTCTTAAAATTGCTGAACGATAGGGATTAAACACGGCTATAGAAGAGTATCCCCAAAGTATTCTCTTAGAACCTGCTACAGCGGTAGCTACTTCACCGGAACTTAAACCATTAAGACCACCTCATGGTTTTCTTTATATTTCTATAAAGATTAGACTATATCTTTAACTTTATTCAATGTATTTAAATTTAAAATTATGACAATGATTAGCCTATCCTTTCAATACTTTACTAACATTAGGAAACTCTTTTCTGGCTTCTCTGACAGTATTAAAAGTTTTTACTAACATATTATCCATAGTATATTGACCTACTTTTCTTGCAGAACTTTTAGAGGGTTTATAAGGATTAATTTCATCCAATTTTTCTCCGCGTCTCCATAAAAATCCTTTATATTGTTGTTCCATTTTTATAGATTCATTAATACCCTACAATTTGCAATTTAATTTTTGTTCGGCTTCTTTAATAGAATTAAAAGATTGTATATATTTTCCATTTAAATCGTATTGATATATTATTTTATTTAATAAAGGAGGCATTCCTCCTCCTAAGGTTATATTATATGTATCCTTACGTTTAATAAATTCTTCATTTACTATTTCGGCTTCTAAATCTAACGCTTCTTGTTCAGTATCAAATATTTTAATTATTGATCTTTTAAAGCTATCAAATCCATATTTTTGAACTGCCAAGCAAAACGGAGCTTTTGAATTATACATAGAAGAAGGGTTAAATCTATTAACTCCGTTGCCTAAATAACCATCAAAAATATCTGGATTTTCTGTTTTATGTACGCCAACATAAATATGTTGATTTTTAATATTATTTGTTAAATATACTATATATTTCATAATTTTAAATTTTATACTTTATTAAAGTTATCTTCCGTTTCGACAATTAAGTCTACGTTATAATTAACTAGTCTTTGAACTTTACTAAGAGCTGACTAATAGTCTTGCATATTCTTAGTCTTAGCATGCTGATTAACATAAAATATTATAATTTTTTAGTTTTCCAGCAATTAGAAAGATTTTATATTCTTAATATCCCTATTAAGCGGCGCAGGTAAGGTCTTTTACGCCAACATATTTATTAGAAATCATATCTCCACCTTTAAGACTAAACATTGCAATAGGAGGCTGAGCAGAAGTTTTATCTCCTGTTAAATCAACAGCGAGAGCATATCCTTTATCTCTTCCATATTCTAATGTCATAGTTCTATCTACCTTAAAGGTGATTGTATTTCCAGCATAATTATAAGTATCAAATCCTTTTGCACCCACAGATACATAATCATTAGCCTTCATAGACCAAAGATAAGTACCGTCAGTGTGGAATTGGGCTAAGTAATCACCAAGCACTCTATACAAATCATTCCAGAATTTTTCATTCACAAGGAATATATAATGATTTCCTGTAGGATCATCAGCCTTCTCTCCTAACATAGAAATTATAGTTTGAAGAACGTGTACTGATAATTTATTGTAAACATACTTACTACAGAAAGCCTCGCACTACGGAATAAGTCCGTCGGACATATAAATCAATAAATCTTTTACATTACTATAAAAGTTAGACTATATTTTTAATTTATATATTCAAATATATAACCATTAGTACTTTTTCTTTGTTTTCTACAAACTTTTTGACAGCTTGGAAATTCTTTTTTACATTCAGCTACTGAATTCCAAATTTTAATAAGATTGTGTTCTTTATCGTATTGAGCAACTTTAACTGCTTTTATATGAGATTCAGAAAATGGCTGAATTATTTCAGATTTTATATAACTCCATTTATATCCTCCGCATGTTTTGTTGTTTTTTATTGCCCTAACAATATTTCCATGACACGTTGGAGTATCCTTAGTAGCTTCTGACATAGATTTATATTCTTTATCAAATTTTCCATCTAAAGTATATCTGTATACAGGAGTTATATTTGCTAAAATTTTTCCAGACTTATCTTCTAACAATTTTTTTATATCTTCATCAGACCTTAAAAAATAATATCCATGACACAATGTTCTATCAAATACTGCACTAACTATAGCGTCTCTATTTATTCCTAATTTTAAGGACGCTATTGTAGCATTTTCATAAAAATTTATCATATCTCCATTTTTATTATATTGAACAACATATCCTCTAGAACTAAGTCTGTATTCATCAATATTTATATGATCTTTATAAGACCAATAACAATTGTCAAAACTTCTTTTGTCTACAACACACATTCTTATTCTAGCATCATTACAATTATAATATTCAATAATAGATTTTATAGAATCCCATTGTTTTATAAGTTTACCTTTTAAATTAAATTGATATACTATTTTATTGTGAAGTGGGGGAACTCCTCCTCCAACAACCATATTATATGTATCAGTTCTTTTTACAAAATTTTCATCAACTATGTAACTTTCTAAAGCTAAAGCATCATCTAAAATATCAAATACTTTTATTGTTTGTCTATAAAAATTAGATATTCCATATTTCATTAAAGCTTGATGAAAATGACATTTTGCTTTATTATATGAGCTAGGTTTATTATCAAAAGCTCCCTCGCCCAAATAATGGTCGAACTTATCTGGATTTTCTGTTTGATGAACTCCGACATAAATATGTCCGTTAATTTTATTTGTAGTTAAATATACTATATATTTCATATATAAATTATTTCCTTTTTCCATTTAAAAAAATGTACGATAAAATTATCTAGTCGTTGAACCTTAATTTGCAACTACTTTATTAAAGCTTGTTCTCCGCAAATTTTGGATGCTGATAATCTATAATAGATTTTTCAGCAATTAAAGAAATCTATTTTAATAAATACTGTCACCAGTATATGACCCATATTATATGTTTAGGTCTATTGTCCTCAGGATTTACAATTGTAGGCTTGCCGTTAGCATCAATATTACTTTTGCCAAATAACACATTAATATTAACTATATATTACTATACAGATTAGACTATATCTTCAATTACTTCTTTTATAATATATCCTTTTGTAGTTTTTTGGGTGCCTCTTAAACATTTTCTAATGGCATGCCCATCTAAATTATATTTTTTACAAGCTATTTGAATACTTTCACAAGTATCTACTAAATTTCCTATTCCATCAAATAATTGAATTTTTGTTGCCTTTTTTCTTCCTTTATATGGTTCTATATTATCGTGTTTTTCTAAATCTAACAAATATCCATTAATTAAACATTTTGTTCTAATTCCTCTAGTAAAATTTTTGGAAGAATTAGTATTAAAAAATACTTTTAAATTTTCAGTAGAAAAACTTTTATAATATTTTCCATCTGGAGTATATAAATGAATAATCTTATTTTTTAAAGATAACTTTTCTCTTGGAATGTATTCATCTACTAATTTTGTAGTATAATAATATCCCTTTGTAAAAGCTTCTTCTTTAATTCTACTAGATAATTCACATAGTTTGTATCCGTTTTCTTTAGCAGCAATATACATAGAATCGTATATTTGAATTAATTTTCCTTCTTTTGTATATTTATATACTTTTTGAGGAATATTTGGAGAACAATATTCATCAATATTTATTTCTTTATCATAACTCCAATAATAACCCAAATATCTATGTTTGTGTTTAATTGTAGAATATATAATTTCTTTCCAAGTTTGAAAGTATTCTGCAACATCATAACAATTTTCCCATTCTTTCAGTAAATTTCCATTTACATCAAATTGGTATATTTTTTTAATGGAATATCCAGAAGGTTTCTTTCCACCTCCCCCAACAACCATATTATATACGTCTGGTCGTTTTATAAAATCTTCGTTTACTATTTCACTTTCTTTTACAATAGCTTCTTCTTCAGTATCAAAAACATAAAGAATAGTTCTTTTAAAATTTTTAGTTCCGTATTTTTTAACTGCCGCTTGAAAAGCGGTGTCTGGATTCATATATGTACTAGGATAGTTTATATTAACTCCACATCCTATATATCCTGAAAAAATATTTAAATTTTTTTCACGATGTCTACCTACATAAATCTTGTTATTAACTATATTAATAGTTTGATATATTATATATTTATAATTGTTTTTCATTTCATAATTACATTTAATAATTATTATCCTTGTTCGGATAGTCTTTGATCTTAATTTATATGTGAACATTTATCTCCATTATAAATTATAGATGCTGATAATCTTTTTTTTAAAAAAAAGAGTTTTCAGCAATTAGAAAAATTTTATAAGCCCAGTTATTTTAGGCTTGATTTCTAGCAGTAAGGAAGTTTTCGAGAAGGTTTTTCTCTAATTTATCCATTCTATAGATTGTTTCAGATTGTTTTCCGTTTTTATCATCAGCAATCTTAATAAATGTATCTTCATAAGCTGCATAAAGAGCAGAATACGAAGCGTCGTTACGATGGGTGGACAGATAACCACGATGTTTTTCGACATTCACAGTAATCTTTAACTTTCGTTAAAGGGTAGACTATATTTTTAACTTAATCTGTAATAAATTCAAATAAAAACCCTTTACAATGAGATTGTTGTCCTTTTAAAACTTTTTGTACTCCTGTTCCATAAATATTTACGGCTGCAGTAATACTATCAAATGTTTCTAAAAGTTCTTTATCAAGAGAATATCTTCCTACTTTTTTAGAAATGTTTCTCTTATTTATTACTCTTGGCATTTTTTCTACTTTCTCTAAAGAAAATTGCCAGTTCTTATAAGGACGTTTTGTTCTTATAGCAACAGTTACAGGGTTTATTGTTGTTATATTTAAATATTGTTTTAATTCGGAACTATTGTTAGTTTCAGTTAGGAACTTTCCATCGAGATTATATATATAAACTTTCGCATTTCTTAGAGAAATTTTAGGTTTTCCTCTATATTCTTCCATTAGTTCTTTAGAAAAATACAAATTATTTACTTTATAACCTCCTTTTAATGCCCTTTGTATATCTTGTCTTCTACATCCAGTACATTCTGAAGCTTCTGGAACAGAAGAATATTTTCCTAAATATTTTCCTGTTTCTGCATCATATGCAAAACATATAGTTCCAACATTCATTTTAGAATAATTATTTATATCAATTTTTTTATCATAAGACCAATAAAATCCAACACTGCTGTTTTTGAATTTTATTGCATTTAATATTGCAGTATGACTGACATTGTAAAATTCAGAAGCTTCCATTACTGTATCCCATTCTTTTATAAATTCCCCTCTATTATTAAATTGATATGTAGGATTTAATCTAAATCCTCCATTAAATCCTCCTAATTGAGAATTATAAGTATCAGTTCTTTTTATAAAATCTTTATTCACTATTTCGGCTTCTAAATCATAGGCTTCTTCAGCTGTTTCAAAAACTTTTAGTGTAGTTCTCTTAAATTTACTTGGACCATATTTTTTCATAGCATATTGATATGGAGAATTTGGGTTAGCGTATGATGAAGGGTTGTTAACATACATTCCTCCTCCAATATATCCATCGAAAACGTCTGGATTTTTTGTTTTATGTACTCCAATATAAATTTTATTATTTATAATATTAGTTACTTGATATACTATATAATATTTATTCATTTTTTTATTTTTATTTAAGTTAGTTTCTCTTTCCATTAATTATCTAATGTACTCTCATATGAGATAGTCGTTGAACGTTCCTAAGTACTCCATAAAAATGTTTGTACAATCTTAGGTTTCGCTGCTGATTAGCTTATCTTTAAAAGATTTAGCTTTCCAGCAATTAAAAAACTTTCCAAAGATAACTCACGTTATCTACAGAGCAATGCTATTATTTTACTCTGCCACTTTACATGCTAAATCAATATGTTTCCATATTGCTTGACTATATCTTAATCTAAATATTTAAATATAAACCCTTTGCAATACTTTCTTTGACCTAATGCTACTTTTTTTGCATTTGAATATCCTGCTTTCACGCAATCTGTCATAGTATCAAATGTTTCTAATAAATTTCCATCATCGTCATATCTTCCAACTTTACCTCCAACATAAGGTTTTGTAACAGTACTCATTTTTCTATGAGATTTTAAATTTTTAAGTTTTTCCATTTTTTCATAAGAGAATTGATGCCCAAAATATTGAAAACCTTGTTTAATAGCTCTAGCAATATGTCCTCCTCCAGAATAATTTGGATTTACATACCTTCCAGCCTCATGGATTCCATTAAATTCTCTTTCAAAATTTCCTTCCATATCATACATATAAATTTTTGTACTATGAGATATGTGAAATTCTCCTCCTTCTACTAAATTATATACATCAGGCCTTCTTAAAAAATCTTCATTTACTAATTGAGCTTCTAATTTAAAAGCTTCTTCTTTAGTATCAAATATTGCTAAAGTAGTTCTTACAAAAGATTTAGGTCCATATTTTTTAACTGCATATTGAAAAGGAGTTTTTGGATTTTTATAAGTACAGGGTTGAGTAATTCTTACTCCACATCCTATATATCCATCAAATCCTTCGGGGTTAGTAGTACAATGAACCCCAATATAAATTTTATTATTTATTTTATTAGTTGTTTGATATACAATGTATTTTTCCATATTTAAATTTTAGATTTGTTCCATTTCGGAGTTTATTTCTCCTATGTCCATTCAGACTAGTCGATGAACGTTTCTAAGCATCTCTCTTTGAGCTAATGTTATCTTAGACTTCGTTGCTGATTGACATACCTTTCATTAAGGGTTAGCATTCCAGCAATTAAGAATATTTATTTAACTTTACACTTAATTTTAAGCGGACGAGAGCCATGTATGGCGCACCCTCGTCATGCAACTCAGGCATGTAGTTACTGATCCATCTTGTAGTATCGCCAGGTTGGCAAGCACTCAAATCAAGAATAGAATCATAATTATTATCCACCAATCTTACTGTATATTCCCAATAGTCATCACCTTTTCTAATAGGATTGGTTAAACAGAAACACTGTTGTCCACTTTTTTCAATCTTAAAGGTATCAAACTTAGCATAATAGCGCTCACGGAAAGCCATTATGATTTCAGTGCCGCCAGCACCATCACCTTCGGGAACAGCAGCGAATTCAATTCGCTTAATATAATTGGTTTCACAAATTTGTTAAATTAATTGAGTCTTTAAACACAATTTTTCTATAACTTTCGTTATAAGTTCAGGCTATATCTTCACTTTAGTGTCGGGATTTCGTGTTTAGATTATATTCTATAAAAATATAGTTTCACTAATTAGTCGTTAGACCTACTATAACCATTTAAATTATAGTTTGGTACGGGATTTCCATTTAAGGGTTTTCCCGTTTAACCCGATTTTTGGAGACAGAAAACCTATCTCCCATTCGTACATGAGAGAATTGACAGATTGGTATTTATTACCACTTCCCTTGGCATCTAAATAAAATATGTTTTTAAGAGACTCTGTAATATAGGAAGCAGTATTATGAGGATACATTCTACTTACAATACCAAGACGAGTAGGCTTATCACCAAGGTATTTATAAAAGTCCTCATAAGTACGAGTATCATCCATTGTAGGAATATTAGATACAAAACTAGCAATTCTCATATAATATCATCATAAATTTTTAATTAATCATCGTCATCTAAATCTTCTATACTTTTATATTCACGACGTTGATTAGTTGTTTTCTTTGAATTATCTATAAATAATGCAGGTTTAGAAGAAACTCCTTTTTTACCATCTTCAAAACCTTTTTTATACTAAGCTTCACTTCTTAGTTTTATCTCATTTGTAAAATAGTCTGAAATTTCATCAAAAGCCTCTTCTCCATTAAGAATAAACCAAGCAGCTTTGACTAAGGTTTCTGGATCCTAAAAGGCTTGCCACAAATAATTAACTCCAGACTAATCCTGTGATAATATAAAATCAGCTAAATTTTCTTTATCTTTATCTTCCAAACTCAAATCTAAATTACCAACTGAATTGAAGCCGTTAATAACTTCTACAATCTAACTAGAATATTCGTTATAAGCAGCTTGCTATTGTTCTTTGGCTTCGTCTTCAGCTTGTTTAGTATGTAAATCTTCTCTTTCTTTATATTCTTTTCTAATTCCTTCAACTTGTTTCTTAAAGAAATCTTCGTTCTGCTTAGCTATATTTAAAGCCTAAGCAGCATCTTCATCTGATAGTTCTCCTACTCTAGATTCCAGATCTAAAAGATAAATCTCGTCATCTGACAAATCATCTATTTTATAAGTAGGTTCAACTACTTCACCTTTAAACTGCTCTAGATACTAAGAAGGAGTTAATCCACTTTGTCTAATAGAATTAATTAGCTCTATTTCTTCGTCATCTAAATTATTATCTTCGACTTCTTGAGTAATAGGAGTATTGAGAATATTAAACTATTCTTCTCTGGATAAATCCTTCCAATTTCTTTCTTCAATATTTCCTTGCTCATCTTCAAATTTAATTTTGGAAGGATCATCTATACCTTTACTCTTTAAAAAATCTAACATAAATGAATCTTCCTAACCATCATCGGTAGAAGGTTCAACAGGAGGCTCCTGATTTATACCAGGATCTGAAGAAGAATCATCTTCACCAACCTCCAAAATGTCATCATCATCTAAATCATTAATACTTATCGCCATA
>ERZ842401.2148-NODE-2148-length-26764-cov-4.483620_pt1 | contig 26764 bp, 24 predicted proteins | sample MGYA00521270_ERZ842401 | MGnify/ENA primary metagenome ERZ842401 (study PRJEB31892, sample SAMEA3878208) | bioreactor metagenome | biome: Moose rumen | place: Sweden | collected 2011-10 | study: EMG produced TPA metagenomics assembly of the PRJEB12797 data set... | reverse complement strand
GTTTTATTAATTAATATTCTTTGATTATTATTAGGATAAATTCTAAATTTATATGACATATACATTGAACCACCCAATTAACATATATCATACAAATATTCGAATGTCAATTATTTTTTTTTGATTAAACGCACTTTCCTTATAAATTAAAAAGCTTGGATTACAAATAATATCATCCAAGCTTTACATTTCTTTTACAAATGAATAAATATATTATACTAGTAAGCAGAGAAATAATAGAGATGATTATTCCAATTTTTAAACCAGGAACTTTATATTTAAATATAATATTGTTCTCACCCTTATTAATCTTAATACCAATAAAACCATTATCTACATTTTCAATTTTAATACTTTTACCATTATTAGTCGCAACCCAACCATCATCAAAAGGTATCTGATATAAAGCAAAAGTATCATCACTAGAAATAATATTAGATGTAAAACCATTTTTTATAAATTTAAATTCATTTTTAGTATATAAAACATTTTGAGAAAATAAGTACTTATATTTTGATATTTGATTATCAGATAAAACTATCTTTTTATTTAAAGTAGTAATTTTATCATCGTTAGAAAGTTTATTAAACGAAGAAGAACTAATATACTCATCAAAAGAAGAACCAAAATCTAAATAATCATCATTAATATAAATATCATAATTATCTATCTTTTTAAAGAATTTGTAACCACTTTTTTCAACATCATCATTATCACATCTAATAATATATTTAACTCCTAGAAAATCATTTAGTTTTTTATCGTTTATATCTACAAGAGTATAAACTGATCTTTCTATTCCAATACTGTTAAAGAATGTAAAAACACTTCCTGAAGTATTAGAATTAAATGATCTAATAGCGTGAATTCTTTTTGTATTAGATAAATTTGATGGGCAAGATGAAGAAGAATTACTTCTTGAATCACTAAGTACTTTAAATTCAGAATTATATTTAATATATTCTCTATAATTTTTGTTATTCCAGTAATTATTATAAGTATATAAAAAAGTAATAAAATTACCATATAAGATTACAAAAAGGCATGTAAATAAAGTAATATATTTTAATCTTTTAATAGATTTTTTGTAATAAATTAAATTACATAGAATTATATCTAAGAATGAAACAAATATTATTATCATCGATGATTTAGAGTCAAAAACTAGAGTATCACGTTTAATGATTATTATTAAAGTAAATACTATATTTGCTAAAGTAATAAGAACAGTTGATAATTTAATAGAATAATAACTTTCTATTGATTTAATAGTCATTAAAGTCATTATAAGTAAAGGCATAAATGCCCATCTTAAATAATATGTAGAATTAAATAAAACAAAAGAACTATTAAGTATAGGGATAAACATAAATATAAATGAAATAATAGTTATAATTGTATATGACTTTTTTGGATTTTTAAAAATATAAGATAAACAAAATATAAATCCTACAAGAGGTAAATATAATTCAGAACTCGAATAATTTTGAGCTGAAATTAAACTTCTTTTACCAAGTGACATTGATTGAGCTGGGAGTAAAAAAGATTTGATTATTTCTAAATATCTAGAAGGAAAAAATAAAAACATATTCTTTAAAGTCCAAGTAGAAGTTAACCTACCATTATTTAAAGTAAATAAAAATGTAGGAAGAAGAACAAACATAGTAATCAAAGTACCCAATAATCCTTCTAAAAGAATTGAGAAAAAACTCCTCCAAGTAAATTTATAATCATGAGTAATTATTTTAACTAAATAATATAAAACAAGAAATATAACTTCTTCTATAAAGAAAAACCAGTTTGTAAAAGCACATAAGGATATGACAAGTAAAAATCTACCCTTCTTACCATCATAAACCAAATTATCAAGTGTATATAAAAGAAGTGGAAAGAAAACTACTACATCATGAAAATGATAAAAAAGTATATTAGTAAGTTGAAAGCCAGAAAAAGTATAAATAACAGATCCAAGAATAGCATAATTCTTATTTTTAACATATCTTTTCAAGAATAAATAAGAAAATAGCCCAGCAAATCCATATTTTAATATAAAAATAGGACCAATTAGATATGGAAACACCTTACTAGGAAATAAATAACCAATCATATTGAAAGGACTAAACAAGTTATAAAAACTATATGTAGGTATAAAACTACTTCCTAAATCGTTATACCAAGAGAATGATATCTCACCATTCTTAATCAAATAATTATTAATCATATTAAAAGGTATTTGCTGAAGGTTAAAATCATCTATTAAATAATAAATGCCATGACCATGTATAATATTAAAAATAATTATTAAAAAGCCTAAAAAAGTACACAACAAAAAAGAAAAAAGACTTTTGTTTTTAATTATTTTTTTTATCATAAATTTAACTCACCTACTACTAAATAAAGTATAACACTTCATAAAAAGAAAAACTATATGAATTTCATATAGTTTATCATTTTTGAACTTTAATATTACTTCCACTAACTAAATTATTATTTTTCCCAGCAATAGTACTAGAAGATAAACTCTTTCTTTCTTCCAAAAACGAATCATTACTTTTCAAATTTGAAATAGTGTTTTTAGTTTCTTTTTCATGAGTATGTCTAGCATTATCATTTCTATATCTAGTATAAAAATGTTTATAATAAATGAAGCCAGGAAGTACGAAAAATATCATAACCCAAATTGGAGCTTCTTCCATTGCAGACATAACAATAAATCCTATAATGATTGAAATAATTTCTATTATTAAAGATATTAAGAATAATTTTGATGTATTAAGAGGTACACTTCCCATTATTTCTTTAGTTCTAGCATTAACAGCAATATAATGAAGCATTTTATTATTCTTTTGATAATATGAGAATAACCAAACAGGTAGATAAGCTGCAATCCATTGAGATCCAAGTGTTTCAACAACTTCATTTTTCCAGCAAACACCACGATTATATTTTTTAATTGAATCATTAAGAGATGCTCTAATAACGTCTTTTATTTCTGCATCAGATTTATCTTTTATATCAGATATATTTACATCCCTTTTTTCAGAAGTATATCCAACTAGATAGTTAGACTCAAATTTTACACAATTTTCAGTATCAAAAGGCATAATAGAGTTTATTATATTATTAGTTTTAAACTTATCATTGCTATTTAATCTATCAACATTAGATTCAATTGTTAAGTCATCAATAGTTATATCAAATTCACGATTAACATTATAAGCTCTAGCATCATAGTAAGTCTTCTTATTAATTGAATATGAACGAATTAATTCTTCTCCTTCACCACTAAAATTACAATGAGCATTAACATCAACTAGTAAGTAAGGAAAATAAACTCCAAAAGTATTTTCAGGAGTAAATTCCTTTTTAAATTCAGGTAAAGCATAAAACTGTCTATTACCAACAAATTCTTTAATGCTTTTTATAGCTTCTTCTTTTTGAATTTTAAAAGGAAGTATTGCATCAGGAACAGCTCCATTTTCTATTCTCTCATTAACTGTTAAAAGGCCATGACACCAGTGACATCTAGCCTGAGTAGAAGTTTTAGTATCAACAACAACTTCAGCACCACAACCAGGACATCTAAATGTCATAATGTCATCAAAATTTTCATTAATATCACGTGCCCCACTACCTACTCTTTTAGTATTTAAATTTGTAAGATCTTTTTTAATACCATCTAACTCTTTAGCATCAAAAGTACTTTCACAATATACACAGTGAATTTTACCTAATTTCTCATTAAATTTAAGTTCACGAGCACCACAATTAGGACACTCATTTTTTAAACTAGTAACCCCTTCCCCTGTTTCAATAACTTCAACATCTTTATCCATACTATCACCAATATAATAGTAACATAAAGTTTTAAAAAATAATACTATTTTTGAACAAGAAAGTTCATAATTAAGTTAATTAATATTTCTTTTTCAGAAGGATCAGATTGTGCTATTAAAAGAGTAATTGCTACTAAAGTATTATTATCTATAACTCTTTTATCATTAATATATAAAATATTATAAAAATCAAGAAAATATATAAAAAGTGAAGCTGCTATTCTTTTATTACCATCAATAAAAGTATGATTTTTAGTAATTAGATATAAAAAATTAGAAGCTTTTTCCTCTATAGTTGGATAAACATCTTTCCCATCAAATGATTGATATATATTTCTAATAATTGATTGTAATCCTTTATCTCTTTCTAATCCAAACAAATTACTATCGCTATTAAATCTAAGTTTACTAATTACATTAATGCAATCTTCATACTTTATCATTTCAGATGATTTTATTCCTTTAGGTTTAACTAGCTTTCTATGATCATAATCATCTAGTAAATCTAAGGCATTTGAATAAGAATTAATTACTTTAATAATATCTAAAGCTTCATCGCCATTTAATTCATAATTAATTCTTCCAGCAATATCAATTAACTTAACAGTCTTTTCTAAATAATCAAGTCTCCTTTGATTAACAGCATATCCTTTCATCATATAATCTTTTATAATACTATTAGCCCATTTTCTAAAGATAACACCATTTTGGCTTTTTACACGATATCCAACACTGATAATTACATCTAAATCATAAAAATTAACAGGTTTATCAGAATTTGCAATTCGCATTTTTTGAGAATTGCTTTCTTTATCCAATTCCTCATTAAAAGCATTTATAATATGCTTATTAATTGTCTTAACATCTCTGCCAAAAAGTTCAGCCATTTGAGCTTGTGATAACCATACAGTCTCATCTTTCATATTAACTTCTAATTTAACCCCTTGATTTTCAAAAATTATTATTTCATTTTTCATATTTATCTCCTCCTATATTAATTTAAATAATTAAAAAAAGGAGAATACTCCCATTTATCCAAATAAAGAAGTATTCTCCGCATGCATGTAATCTTTCTATCTTACCTTAGAAAGAAAACCCTAGTCGACCAAATTGTCATATTAACGCTCGGTAAGTAATTAATATATTATATTAAAGTAAATTCATGTTTTTCTTTTCATTTTCTATAACATCAATAAGTTCTTTTTCACTTGGAATTGTTAATCTAAATTCAGAAGAAAATATTGTTTCATTATCTTCAGGTAAAGTATATTTAACTACTGTCTCATTTTTATTTGTAGAAAGTAATATTCCAATTGTTTTGTTTTCATATTGCTCTTTTACATTTCTATCATAATAATTAACATACATTTCCATCTGTCCTATATCCTGATGAGTAACTTTACCTATTTTTAAATCAATAATTACAAAACATTTTAGTAACCTATTATAAAATACTAAATCCGGATAAAAATGTTCTGTATCTATAGTAATTCTCACTTGATTACCTAAAAATGTAAACCCCTTACCTAATTCCAACAAAAATTCTTTTAAATGTTCTAAAATATTTTTCTCTAAATCACTTTCTAAATAATCCATATTCTCTTTTATATCTAAAAATTCAAGTACAAAAGGATCTTTAATGATATCTTTACCCTCAAAAATTCTATGTCCTTCAGAAGAAAGTTCCAATAATTTGTCTTTATTTTTTGAATTAGCTATTCTCTCATAAAGTAATGTTGATATTTGCCTTTGTAATTCTCTAACATCCCATTTTGAATTAATACATTCATGCATATAAAAACTTCTTTTATTTTCATCTTTTATTTTTATTAATTCAAAATAATGAGATATACTCAATTCGCTCGACAATGTTGAGCGAATTGGAAAAGAATCATAAAATTGTCTCATTCTCCTAAGATTTTGTATTGAAAAGCCTTTACCAAAATAATTAGTAAGTTTTTTTGATATAACATCTAATAAATAATTTCCATATTCAGCTCTCTTCTTGCCTTCTTGTTTTTTAACTATCTTTTTTTCCAATGTTCCAATACAAATAAACCATTTCAGTATTAACAGTTCTGTATACTCTGTTTCGACTTTGTTCAACTAAATCTTTGATATCAACAAATAATTCATCTATTTCATCATCATCAATATTTATAATTTCGTTTTTCATTTTTCCTCCTTAACAAATATAAATTTTTAAAAATAAAACTATTACATATATCACAACCTTTCAAGAAAAATAAAAAGGAGACACCTCCTAAAAAGGTATCTCCGCATCATGCATGTTTTCTTCTTGCCTCAAAAAACACACTTTATCGTCCAAATTGTCATATTAACGCTCAGCAAGTAATTAATATAAATACATTATAGCACAAAATCGTCAATCAGCAAACAAATATTCGTACATAATAATTGGTAATTTTTGGTAATTATTAATCAATCAAAACACTATTTAAAACTTTATATTCTTTGCTAATAATTCTTTCATCGCTAGAATATTCTAAAACAAATTTATTATCTTTCTTACAAATAATTATTCCAATAGTCCTATCTTCATCAATAGTTTTTAAATTTTTATCTATATAATTCATATAAACCTGTATTTGACCAATATGTTCTTTTTTTAGTTCAGTAACTTTTAATTCAATCACAGCATAACATTTAAATCTAATATTATAAAGAAGTAAATCAATATAGTTATATCTATCTCCTATTTTAACTTTATATTCGTTTCTAACAAATGTAAATCCAATACCCAACTCATCCAAAAAAGAAGGTATATCTTCAAGTATTAGTTTTTGAAGTACTTTTTCAGATATAATTTCATAATTACTATTATTCTTTATAAAAATAGGATTCTTAACAAAATCAGTAGCACTCCCCTTATTATTAAGTAATAACTTATTTTTTGAATCATTAGGTAATCTTTCATATTCTTTGTTCTTAATTTTTTCTCTAAGTTGTCTAACAGATAGGTTCTGTTTTTCACAAATACTAATATAATACTTTATTTCATCCATGCTTAACCATAAAAGCTCACAATAATGAGAATATGATAATTTGGCAGACAGTGTCTGCCATTTTAAAGAAAGTGAAATTTTATATAATTGTCTTATATTTCTAAGATTTCTTTCACTATATCCTTTTCCAAGTTCATTTGTTAATTTTTTCGAATATTCTTTAATAATACCTTCGCCATAATGTTTACCAGCTTCACTAAGTAATCTACCCACATTATAATAAGTACTAAGATCACTTCTATTAGCCAAATAATTCTTAACTTTTCTATTAATCTCATTTTCAATCAGTTCATTTTTTATCTGCTCATAAAAATTCATCTAATCACCTCGAATGTATTATAATTAGCAAAATTTATTAAACACAAAAAAATTACCAAATTTTGGTAATTTTCTATACTAATTATTATCAATTACTTTGTTATATTTCTGATACTCATTTGAATTATAACTAATTAATCCATCACTTGCTAATCTATAAACAACAAAACAAGGTACTTCTTCATTATCATCAAGCTCTTTACTTGTTTTTATAGTTTCATAAACTTTATCATTAACCATCCAGTTATAAGCTGTCTTGTCAGCCTTAATCTCATAATCCGATGTAGAATCCCCTTTTTCAAGACTTACAATACTTCCACTCTTAGCCCTGTTAAAATCACTTTTACAATGAGCAAGTTCATGAAGAAGAGCAAAATATATATCACCACATCTCTTATATTTAGGAGTTAAATATATAGCAGGCTTATTATTAAGAACTCTAAATGCCCCTCTTATTTTAGCACCTTTTAAATCAGGTTCTATTGCTAAGAAAATACCATACTTATTAAACTCCTTAATAAGTTTTTCCTTATCAAATCTATAATTTCTAGCTTCTTCTCTAACAAAAGAAACTAGTTTATCAATATTTTCTTTTTTATATTCAGAAAGTTTTTGTTCTTGAATAACTCTAAAACATCTTTCAAGCCATAAAGCAAGTAATTCAGGTTTATCATTATTACTTTTATAGAAAATATGATTATTCTCTTTATAAATAAGATTAGGATCATTTAATCTCAAATAATGTAATATACTTCTAGCAATACTATAATCATTTAAATCATTTTTATAGGTTATATTATATTGATTCTTTAATTCCTTATAATCAAATTTATTAATAAATTGTCTTATAGAAATATTTTTTTCATTTATATAATCATTTATTTTGCAATCTAAATCAAAACTTTTTTCTACACTACAAATATAATCAACTGGAATATCAGATATAAAAGAAATATTGCAAATCATATTAAATGACAGTGTTACCTTGCCACTTATAATATCAATTAAGTTTTTAGAAGTTGTACCTATTCTATCAGCATAATCAGCAATTGATATATTCTGAAATTCAAGTAATTCTCCTAACTCTTCACCAAATTTATTTAATCTTTTGTTATTCATAAAAAATCACCTTTCTAGGATCAAAATCTTCATAATGATTATAACTTATCATAATAAGATATAGCTCCACACTATTATCATCTACAGGTTTAACTATTAATCGTATTACACCTCGACTTTTAGATAAATTAAAAGAATAATATTCACTTTTATCATACTTTAATCTCTCAAAGTTAAACATTTTACATTGGGGTAAATTAGTCAACACCTTAAAATCTCTAGCATGTTCAATAATATCCAAAATATTAAAAAAATTATTATATTCTTTATGATGAGATTTTAATTTTTTTAATGTATTATCAAAATTCTTTGTATGTATTATATCCATAGTTGTACTCCTTTAATACATATATTAACATATAAGTTAACATATGTAAATAAAAATGTAAAAAATGAAAACTACCAATTTTTGGTAATTCGTTATAAAAAATAACAATTACCATATTTTACCAAATAAGATTAAAAAAATTACCAAATATTGGTAATTTTTTAATCTTGATACTTTTTTAAAATACCAAGTATTTTATCCTTATAACTATCACTAGGAAGATTTAATAAATTTTTATATATATCAAAATCAACATATAATTTATAATTCATCTTTTCAAGTTCTAAAATAACATTATAAAAGCACTCTGAATCAATAGTTTTATTAAAATACAAAGAAATAATATATGAAAATGCACTATAAGAAAAATTACTAAATGGTTTATTATATAAATAAAATGTATCTTCAGTAATTAAATTTACTTTTCCATTTTCAAGTACTGCTTGCTTAAATATATCATTATCTATAGAATTCATATTATTAGAACTAACTATTCCCAAAACATTAGCATTAGTAACCTCTATTTTTCTTCCATTCTCTATTATTTCACTAATAAAGGAAGAACAATCATCAAGTAAATCGTCATAAAAAACAGATGTATTATTAATAATATCAGAATAATCTAAATATCCATTTTCCTTTAATTTTATTATTTCTTTGCAAGTAGACCCAAGTATAAATAAATTATCATCATTAACAATTTTACCAAGTAAACCTAATCTAGAAAGTAATATTAAAGATGTAGGATGAAGAATAAAATTATTAATTAAGAAAAACCTATTTATAGAAGAACTAAACATCTTACTATTTCCAAGTTTTATTATCTTAAATAAATCATGAACATTAATATAATTAAGCCAAAGATTATCAATAAGTTCTCCATTTTCAATTTGTTCTTTTATCTTTACCCTTTTATCATGTCCAACAGCTTTTTCAAGTTCTTTAATAATATCTTCCCCACTTGCATTCTTATTTAACATTATTTTCTTACCAGCTTTAAACGTCTCCATAAATACAAAGAATATTCTTTGAAGAAGAACTTCAATTAAATTAACATCATAATACCCATCTAATCTTTTTTCTTTCGTTTTAATACCACAACATTCATATACATGTTCAAGTTCTTCAATATAATCATCTATAAGAACATAATCTTTTTCATTATCACAAACAAGTTTACCAAAATCCAAATTATAAGTTATTTCTTTAGAAAGAGTTTTACCAGCTACTAAACCAATTAACCTATAATCTTCCTCTAATATTTTTTCTTCTTTAATAAGTAACTTATTTAAATATTTAATTGATTTAATATAAACATCCATCGAGACATCTTTTAAAGCATGAATAAGGACAGAATATATAATATAGTAATCTTCATCTTTTAATAACTGTTTAGAAGAATCCAAAACCATTTCTAACAAAGTATAATCATTAAATATAATCATACATTGAGCAATCATATTTATATAACCTCGTCTACTTTCATAAGTATCTAATCTAGTATCTAAATTAGAAAGTACATTAGAAACAAGTTCTTTAGAATTATCATCCCATAAATTATATATTTTTATATATATAAGTGATACAACATAATTAAATCTTTTATGTATATCAATACTACTTGCAATCATCTCTAAACGAGAAAAATCAGTTAAAATCATTTTTTCATCTTCATTATATATATCAACAAAAATTTGATTAATCATTTCCAAAAAGGAATAATCATAAATAGATCTATTACTAATTTTAGTAATAATAGAAATTAACCAATTAGGATTACAACCTTTCATTATTAATCTAATTCTTTTCCAATTAGATATAGAAATAGTATCAATTAAATCCATCTTATTAATATTCTCAAGTAATTGCTCATATGAAATAATATTATTATCAAACTCTATAAAATTTAAAAGTAAAGGATTAAGAACATATTTGCCATCTAATACTTCTAAATTAAATTTATCACCACACCAAAACTTAGTAGTCTCTATACCAATATTTATCTCGAGTTTTTGTTCATCAGTAAGATTTTTAAAACTCTTTAACTTTTTTATAAAAGTATTTTTTTCACTTTCAGTTAAACTTTTCAATGAATAAAGACCAATAATAGATAAAATATTCTCTTTCTCGCCTGATTTAATTATCTTTTTAATCTCTTCAATAAAATCATTCATACTAAAATCTTTAGGTTCCATTTTACTAACTTTTTCTAAAAACTTTGTATAATGACTTATATCTGAATACTTTTCTATTCTAGAAACTAATATATCTTGATCACTACTAGAATCACACAAAGTAATTAATAATCTTAAAGTATTACAAATAGTCTCTTTTATTTCATTAACTTTAGAACCAAGTGTTTCATTGTATATAATAATAACATCTTCTACTTTTTTAACCATGTCATCAATAATAGAAAATTTTTCTCTCATTCTTTTAACAATATCAAAATCAGAATAAGATAAATGATATAAATTAACATAGATAGTAAGTAAAAAATCTATAAAGAAAAATTCATGAATATTTATTTCATCTTTTTTAATTATTTTTTCTATATCTTTCTTTAACTTCTTTTCAACTAACTCTATTTCTTTCTTAGTAACTATAAAATAACAAGAGTATAATTCATAAACCAAATATTTATCTGACTTAAGATATAAAGATAAATTAGGTAAAATATCTTCTTCAAAAATCTCACTTAGTTTAAAAACTTCATTTACTTTACTAATCTTAAATTTTAACTTATATAAATCAGATAATATATACATATATTTATCAAACATAAACTTATTATTTTTATAGTCATAATAAATACATCTATAATAATTAATAAAATCTATATTATTATCTTTATCTAAATCTTTCCTAGTTATAATTCTACTAATACCATCATAATCATCTATAAGTTTATAATATTTTAAAAGATCTTTTAAAATATTCTTATCATTAGATTTTTCACATTCCCTAAGTTCTTCTAAAGTTTTAATATTAAGAATATTATTTTTTGATAAATAAAATCTCATTCTTCTTAACCTCCTTTCTTAAATAAATACAAAGAGTATTTAAAAAATCATCTACATCTGCACCATATTTTTTATTAAATTTATTAGTTTCAAAACAATTAAGGAAATAATTAATTTTATCATCAGTATCGCTATTTAAATCAAAATCTAATATCATATATTTTAAATATATTATTTTAAAGTATATAGAAAGATATTCAACATCGGCAGAATTCCATTTTCCATCAAACAAAATATTTACAAGAAAAGTAATATTAGATGAATTATTCCAAGTCACATTCATTAACTCATTTATATATTTTTTTTCAGAAGTTTTAAAATACATAGTATAAAGTTTATCAAATATATCACGATATAATTTTTCATTATTACCTTTATCTAAGCACTTAAACATATATTCAATTTTAACATCGTCTGAAACATCAAAATTTTCTAAATCCCTATAATCATCAATAATGTATTTTTCTAATATTGAAATAATATCAAGTATCTTAGCATCATCTAATTTATTTAAAATTATCTCATTAAATAGCATAGTAAAATACGTTTTAATATCATTTTTAGTAATTGAAATAGTTGAAGCTTCACTTTCTTCACTAAAATACTTATCAAGTTGAGAAGCTTCCTCTTCAACAAAAGGAACAATTTCTTTACTATTATCTTTACATTTAAAGTTAAAATCTTTTATTTTTTCATTTAAAATTGTTTCTTTAAACTTATCTTTATTATAAAAAGGTTGAAGTACATAATAAGCCAGAACTAAAATGTATATAATTAAAAAAAGAGATTCCACTAGTGCAACATAAATATTATTTAAAAACGGAAAAACCTGTATAGCAAAAACAAAAAGTGTATGGATTAAAAGTGGTGAAAATAAAGTAATAAGTTTATAACGATTTAAAACAATTGGAGAAAAGCCCATAATCTTATTATTAATATATGTACTGATAATTGAGAAAATAGTAAGTAAAATAACACTAATACCATATGTTTCACCAATTACTATACTTATATAATCAGTAGAATTCTCTAAAAAATTAAGAATCATTTAACCACCTCATCTTAACTAATTATTATATTCACTGAATTATAATTAGTCAAACCCAAAAATTACCAAATTTTGGTAATTTAATAAAAAGAAAAATCCATTAGATTTTTCTAATGGATTATTTTTCATTAAATACTAAGTTTTGGAAACCAATTTTAGATACTTTACCATCTTTATCAATAGTAAATTCAAAGTTTCTATAGTTCTTTTCAGATCTATAAGTATATACTTTATAACCTAAAGAAGAAGCCTCATAAATATTATCAGTAGTGCCAAATACTTTTTCTACATCTTCAAGTGTAGAACCAAGTTTAATACCACCAACAAATTCAGCATTTAAATCAAGTACTTCTTGTTCAATTTTACCATATTCATAAGAACCAATCTCAAGTGATCCAAATACAGCATCTTTAACAGTAACATCAGAATCTCCTGGATTAAATGGTGTCATACTAAGTACTCTTTTATCAGAAGCATTATAAATAGTACCAGCACCAATTAAATAAGTATTCTTCTTTACAGTTTCATTTAATACTCTAGAATCTTGTTTTAAACCAACTTTAGATAAACTAGAAAGCTTATCACCAACTGTAAACTTAGTTCCCTTAATGATAATAAAGTAACTACTATTATAATTGAAAAGTAATCAAAAACTATAGAAAATTCAAATTATATCAAAGAATAGTATTTTTCATCACCAAATAATTATTATAACTTATATTTCTAATTTTATAACTATATTCTCAAATAAATAATAATTTATAAATTATTTACTAATTCTATAAAAGAGTCATAATTAAAATTTTTAATTTCTTTTTTCATATTATTGGTTATAAAATCCTCAAAATTATTCTTTTCAATAGATAAATAAAATGATAGTTTTCCTTTAATTTTTTTTACTTCAAATTCTGATATTTTTTCATTATTTTTGCATTTATTAATTACTTCATAAAAGAACTTTCTTTTTTGATTTCTTCCTATAGATATTCTACGTAATCCTTTTTTTTCAACAATTGTTATTCCAGTTAATCTAACTTGATGTGTTTTTTCAAAAGAAATAAATTTTGTCTTACTTTTGTTAATTTTTAAATAATAATTTTTTAAACAATTAGAAACAAGTTTTTCAATTTCATACTTTACTGTATTAATATCCTTATATGTATCTTTAAAAGAAATCATTATATCATCGGCATATCGTGTGTATATAATATTATCACAACTTAATTTCTTTAACTTTGAATACAACCTAATATCAAATCTCTTTAAGTATATATTTGCAAGTAACGGAGATGTAATAAAACCTAAAGGCAAACCTTTATTATTATAAGAGCACTGTTTTATAATATTGTAGCAATCTCCTGGGGATGCTATATTTTTTATTTCCTTATATAATTCATCAATTAATTTTTTGTGATTAATGCTTTGAAAAAAATCTTTTATATCAGTTTTAAAAAAATAATTATTATATAAGTGAGGAATAACATTTGTATATATTGATTCTTTTTTTACATACCCTTTTGAATAAATAGAAGGTTTAAACACTTCATTAATTTTATTATAGATAAACTGATGTTGTTTTCTTTTTTGTAAATTACTATAAGTTATTATTTTACGAATCTTATTTTTTTTCTTAATAAATATAACTTTATAATCTTCATTCATTATTATCACCACTATTTGTTTCAAAAAAATCTTGTTCTTTTTTTTCTTGAATTATATTCTCATACTCATATAATTCTTCTGATATTCTTCTTGAAAATACAATTTTTCCAGAGCTAAAACTTAAAAGACCTAAACCAATTAAAATATTAATACAAAACTTTATTGGCTTATTTATATCTTTTTTATCTATTGTTTTAACTCTAATCTTATCATAATCATTTTTTCCTATTTTTTCTTTATCACATATTGTATTTACCAAAACATCTTGAAATATATGACACATATTTGCAATACAATTTTCATAGTCACGAATAATTTTTTGAAAATAATTATTAGATATAACGGCAAGAACAAAAGAAAAAATAAACTGATAATCAATATAAACAAATATTCTTTTCTTTTCTCGATTAATATTATAATAGTTTTTATTATAATTAAAATATTTACGTTTTAATGAAATATCAATTTCTTCCCTATTGTTTTCAATATGTTCATCAATTATTTTTTTTATACACCCATCTAGAGTATTTTTTTTAAAATTTGTCATATAATATCTGACATGTTCATTTTCATCATTCAATGTACAATTAAAATTAGAATATGGAACCTTTTTTGCTTTTTTAGTTGCAAAATAAGCCTTATCAAGAAATGTACCAATGTTATTAACTTCAATTAATTTTTTCGGAGGATATATAACAAGAATTTTATTCTGAAGATCATTTTTACTGCCAAACAAGGCAATTTCAGCAGCTGTTGAATTTGTTTCATGTAAAATTATAATAGTTGAAGCATACTGAGAAGCAAACAATTCAATTTCACCTAAATCATTAAGATCCATTTTTTTATAATGTCTAAATGTAAACTGTTTTTCTAAAATTAAAGAATAATTATTCTCTTTTGAATCAATATATTCCGCAACTACATTTCTTTTATCTTTATCACTATTAATATCATATTTACAACCACATAAAAAATGTATAGATATTGGATTCTTAATTAATTTACCACAATAAATATACATTTTATCACCTCTATGAATCTACAAAAAATTTGTATTTTATATTTAATTGAAGTATGGGTAAGTGAGTTTGAGAAGATCAGATATATTACTCAGATAATATATCTGATTTTCGAGAAATCACTTGCTCATATTTTAATAAAATATAATGTAATGTAGTTACATTCAAATTTTTTTCAATAATGTAATTACAATAAACCTTAGAACGCTAAGGACAACCAAAATGGTTTACTAGATTCATAAACACATTATATCCTATAATAAATAACTTTTCAATAAAAATAGTATGAATTACCAAATTATGGTAATTCATACTATACAATTTTAAACATTCCTTTTATATTACTCCTCAATACTTCTTCAAAAGTTTCATTCATTAAATAATTATTAAGTTCAGAATTAATAAATCTTTTAATATTTTCTAAATTAATAATTAGCTCATTATAATCATTGCAAATAGAAATAACATAACCAATTTTATTAATTTCACCAACAACATATAAAATATTATTAATTATAGAAGACGGATCATTAGAAAATAAAATGATTGATTTCTCGAGCGAATCAACAAAACAATATTTATTATATAAAGCATTAATATAATCACATCTATTCTTAAACTTAATAATATCATTAACTTTTTTATTATACATATATTCACTCCTTTCATAACTTTATTATAAATTAAATTTAATAAAAGAAATGTACAAAAAATGTGCAAAAAGTGTACAAAAAATGTGCAAAAAGTGTGCAAAAAGTGTGCAAAAAATGTGCAAAAAGTGTGCAAAAAATGTGCAAAAAAAATCCATTAGATTTTTCTAATGGATTATTTTTCATTAAATACTAAGTTTTGGAAACCAATTTTAGATACTTTACCATCTTTATCAATAGTAAATACAAAGTTTCTATAGTTCTTTTCAGATCTATAAGTATAAACTTTATAACCTAATGAAGAAGCTTCATATACATCATCAGTAGTACCAAATACTTTTTCTACATCTTCAAGTGTTGAACCAAATTTAATACCACCAACAAACTCTAGATCTAAATCTAAAACTTCTTGTCCAATTCTACCATATTCATAAGAACCAGCTTCAATTGATCCAAATACTGCTTCTTTAACAGTAATACTAGAAGAACCAGGATTATATGGTGTCATACTAAGTACATCTTTATTATTTGAATCATAGATAGAACCAGCACCAATTAAATAAGTATTGCTTCTAACTGTTTCTTCAAGTACTCTAGAATCTTGTCTTAAACCAACTTTAGATAATGTAGAAAGCTTATCACCTACAGAGAACTTAGTACCCTTAATAATAACATAATAACTACTATTATCATTTAAAGGATCCTTGCTAACACTCTTCTTATCAGTACTCTCCTTAGTTTCAGTATTATCATTATTCTTAGTTTCAGTCTTCTTAAATAAATCACAACCAGTAAAACATAATACTAAAGTACAAATCATAAATACAGTAAATAATTTTTTCTTCATAATTAAACTCCTTTCTTAATAAAAACAAGTATAGCATATTATCAAAAAAAATTCATTAAAATTAAAACTTATTACATAAAAATAATTTTCATAACATAAAATTTTACCATCATATTTTCTAAAACCGCTATACTAAAGAATATTTTTATTAAAGTTTCTTTTATTTACACTCTTATAAATTTTCTTTTAAACTTATTATAATAAAAGCCATTTAATACATAAGCAAAAAAAACAGTCAACGAAAATATAAAAACTATACTAGTAAGATAATTAAAACCTATTAAATCACTTATTTTTTTAAATATTCTTAAAAAAATCATATGACTTAAATATATTCCAAATGAATAGTTACCAATCTCACATAATAGTCTTGCTTTAATACCACAAGTTTTTTTGTTATATAAAATTATACATAAAACAATACTATAAATCGAATTACTTAAAGTCAATTGAGAAACAGAAAGTTCATATAAACTAAATACTTTTTCTATCAATACACCTTCAAGTAACGAAAAAAAGATGGTGATTATTAATAACAATTTAACACTATTTGTAATTATAATAGGAGTAATTTTATTTTCTTTATATAATAATCCTAAGTAATAAAATGATATCCACCCAAAAAACCAATAATTATATAAGTAAAAACTACGCTTAAATATAACATAAAAAGCAGTAATAAATATAACATATAGCGGTGTTATAAGTAAAGGTAAAAATAGTATTTTTTTAGAAGAGCACCTTATAAATTTCAGTAGTAAAGGACACAAAATAAACAATTGTATTAAAACTACAATATAATATAATTGTGGTGAAGTTTTAACTAGCAAAAAATTTTTTATAAGAATTCCTAAACCAACATCATTTCTTTTATAATATATAAAGGAATAGATGATATTCCATACCACTAATGGAAATAACAATCGATTAATTTTTTTCTTATAAAAATTCTTCAAATTATCATATTTAGAAAAATATCCAGACATAAATATGAATACTGCTGTGCAAAAATTTATAACTCTTCTTATAATAATATTAAAATATAGCACTGTAATTGAATCATTCAAATATAAAGTATGTATCAATATGACCATTAGAATACATATTCCACGTATAACTTGCCAAAAACTATTTTTCATTTCTATCTCCTCAAACGAAACTTTTTTAAAATTTTATTTACAAAGTTCTTCTCATATGTATTCATAACGAATAAATAAGCTATAATAAAATATATCAATGAATAAATTCCGCCAAATACAAGTAAATGAATATAACCATGTAAAGTTACAAAATGCATTATAAGAAGAATTATTGCTATAGGAATAGCAAAAGGAATAGTCATCTTAAATATTTGTTTCCAAAATTTAATCACATTTATTCCAACTTTCTTATAATAATAAATATTTATTATTATAATATTACCTATTATTAGTGAAAGCGAAGTACCAATAGCACTACCAATACCACCATATAATTTAGCAAGCGGTATACTAATTCCAATGTTCGCAATTGAAATAAAGAATAATAGTACACTTCTAAATTTATGCATATTTTTCGCTTGCATGATACTTAAACCAAGATTTTGGATCAACGGAATACACAAAGGTAAAATAAGTATTATTGCAATATAGTATGATGTTATAAACTTCTTACCAACCCACGCTATAAAGAATTCTTTTCCAAATAATACAAGTCCACTAGCCATTAAGAATATTATAAAGTATTGAATTCTACCCACTTTAATAAATTCATTTGTAATGTCTTCATCACTTGCGTTTCTAGCGACCATTTTAGAAACTTTAGGAAGAAGCACACCATTTATCGCAGTTGACAAATTTATAAATAATTGATTAATTGTACTAGCTGTAGAATACAATGATACAGCAATTGTTCCAGAAACTGCACCAAGGACAAATTGATCTACACTCCAGTTAACTTTATCAACTATTACAGCTAAGAATATCCATATAGAATATCCTAAAATAGTTTTAAATAAAACTTTATCAAAACCCATAAATTTAATTTTAATACCAATCTTATTTCTACAGAATAAATAATTTGATAATAAAATTGATATATTTACAATTGTAATAACAATAGTCATAGTTATAGCTTTATATCCCATAAATAGTAATGGAATCATTAATACAGGTTTCATTATAGAATTTAATATTGCCATTAATTTCTGATATGTAAACTTTTCATATGCACTAATTATAGATGAATAAATACTAAAATTAAATGTAATCATAAGGTTAAATGCAAGAATTAGCATCATTATTTTTGCTTTTCCTAACTCAACAGCAGTCATTGTATTACCAAATAAATTATTAACATTTAAAAATAATATTACCCCGATAAAACCAGCAATAAAACCTATTATTCTAAATATTATTAAAAACATTCCATGAAGTTTCTTTTCTTCATCATATTTACCTTGTGCTCTATATTTAGTTGTATAAACAATTATTGCATTTCCAAAGCCTAAATCCAAAACCGTTAAATATCCAATAACAGAATTGATAAGAGAAAATAATCCATATTCACTCTGCCCTAATTTAGATATTAGTAACGGAGTATATAACAATTGAACCAAAGTATTCGTCAAAATAGATACATAAGATAATAAAGCACCTATTTTTCTTTGTTTACTATCTGACATCTCATCACTTCCTAATCATTATCAATATTTAACGCTTTATTCAAATAAGAATCTGCTTTTTTTCGTTCCAATGTTAAAATACCATTTACACTAGAGAAGTCGCTTTTTAAAATATTTTTATTAATTCTTCCACTATACTTATTTTGTAATAAATTGAACTTTTTTAATAAAGTATCCAACCTAGAACCCATTCCTTCAGTACCATTTTCATCACGACTAAATGAAATAAAAGGCCTATTATATAAGATTGCAAAAACAACAGAATGAAAAGAATCAGTACAAATAAGAAAAGCATTTTTTTCCAAATACAAAAACTCTTCTGGTCCTATATTATAGAATTCACTTTTTTTGTTATAAACATCAATTATAATACAATCATTTTCTGCAGCAAAACTCTCAATTTGTTTTTCCTTAGAAGGAGACAAATTTCCTAAAAAATATTTTAAAATATATTTTTTATTATTATTAAAAAAATGTTTAGGTTTTTTTACTATTTTATCCCATTCAGATGATGTTAAAAGCATTGTTGGATCAACAACCACCTCTACATCATTTCTTCTTGTTAAATTTTGGGCAAGTAATTTTCCACTTTCCTCTCTAACGGAAATATATTTAAAATTATTTAATCCTGAAATAAACTTATCTACCATACCACTATCTATACTTTCAAAACCAAAACTAGCAGCATAAGAAATATTTTTAATATTATCATGAGAAAAACTAAGAAAAAAATCATCGCAAAAAGTATCTAGATTATAATTCCAAACTTGATCACTCCCAACAACAAAAAAATCATATAGTTTTTCTATTTTATTGTTTTTATAGTATACTCTTCTTAAATATTTTTTTGTAAATTTTTCAAAATGATTAATTCTCCTATATTTATTCCTAATTGGCATAAATCTTCTAATTATGTCTTTTATAGTATTTTTTAAACTATCTCTAAACCAAATGGTATTAACATCAAAACCTTTATTTTCTAAATAAGTGAGCAAAGCATAATTTTGTAATTTATTACCATAATTACAATTTCCATTCAAAGTTATAATACCGATTTTTTTCATTTTTTCCACTTCCTTAGTTATATTTTCTTTTTCTAATATTTTCTTTAAATCTATATAAAAAAAGCAACAAACTTTTCATCTTTAAATCCATTAATAAAAATGTTAGTTTTATTAAAAATGGATATTCTAATTTATAATAATTAAATTTATCTTCTTTATATAATTTAATAATATTAGAAATTTCTTCTTTTGCATTTTTTTTATTAATATTTCTTGAAGAAAAAGAAATTGCATTTGGATACATTCTACCCTTATTCATATAGAATCTGTAAGAATTATCAATATTAAACAAATTACGTTTTTCTAATATATATTTCATTTCTTCATGTAATTTAATAGAATCATATATAATATCCTTCTTATATCTATTTAAAGTTGATTCTCCATTCATAATATAAAAATATAACGATTTATCAAAAATATATACATTATGAATTATACTAAACAATTCAATACAAAATAGTAAATCCTCTGCAAATTTTATATTTTCATTAAATTTTAATTTCTTTACATATTGTGATTTTGTAAACAATCTGCAAGCAGACCCCATAACACTATTTTCATTTTTTTTAGGATAAATCATTTTTGGAATTAATTCGTTTCTTATTCTAGATGAATCCAACACTTCATTTTTCCATGGCAAGCTAGTCTTTTCTATTGAATCTTTCTTAATTTTATCAATATTAAACATAACCATGTCTATATTATAACAACTCATTAATGACATACATTCAAATAAACAATTCTCATCAATTCGATCATCACCATCCATAAAATAAATATATTTTCCAGTAGCGTGTTGAATACCAAGATTCCTAGCCTTAGATACATTGCCTTGCTCCAAGTAAAAATATTTTATTCTATTATCTTTGTAAGAATCGATTATTTCTTTTGATCTATCTTTTGGACCATTTTCAATTAAAAGTAATTCAAAATTTTTATATGTTTGTTTTAAAACCGAATCTATGGCAATATTAATATATTTTTCTCCCTTATAAAATGGAATTATTATACTTATTAATTTTTCTTGATTCATAATAATCACCTACAATTTTTTATATAATATATATTTCCTAATAAAAAGCTAAAAATAAACAACATTTTACAATTTATATTTTTATATAAATCACTAACCTTATACTTTGCCAATTTACCATAAGCAATATATTTTATCATTGATTTAATTTTCGGAATAATACCAACCTTACTATTAAAATATAACTTTTGAACTTCAACAACACCAATAGGATTATTTTTTCTTAATTTTAACAAATTTTTTGTTAATCCATCATCCAAATAATTAAATACATAAATTGGTTTATCAATATAAACTGTATCATACTTTAAAGCAAGTTTCATCCAAAAATAACCTTCACTTAAAAATTTCTCGTTTGGAATTTCTAAAAAAGGAATTTCTTTCATTTTAGATGTCAAAACAACCTCTGAACCTTCACCCATAATATGATTATTTATTCGATAGTTAATATAATTATCAACAAATTCATTATTTTTATAATTTGGTCCACTAATTCTCCCATCTGGATACATTCTATGAAAACTATAGCAAGCAATATTAGAGTTATTTTTATATTTATCATATATAGATATAATCTCCTGCACTGCCGAAGGAATAAGCCAATCATCAGAATCAACAATAAATGTTAAAGTAGAATCAATATATTGCATTCCATAATTCAAAGCTCTATGCTTACCCCCATTTTCTTTATAAAAATACCTAATTCTTATTTTATTTTGTTTAATATAACTATTAACTAATTTTTTCGTATCATCTAGAGAGCCATCATCAACAATTACCCACTCAAAATCTTTACATGTTTGATTTAATAATGAATTATATAGTTTAGGCAAAGTATATTGACGATTATATGTTGGCGTTAAAATTGATAATTTCATAAAAGCCTCCTATTTTGATTAATCTTATAAATCTCTATGAATAAAAAAGCATTAAAAATAAAATATATCATATAATTTTCAAAACCATAATGCGGTGTTCCAGTTAAGGAATAAAGTAAAAAAAACAAATTATAAATCAAAACAACACAAGACAACTTATTTTTGGTTCTTTTTAAATATAAAATTGCTTTTTTTAAAATATAAATATTAGAACCAACTATAAGGAAAAAGCCAAAGATTCCAGTTTCTACAAAGATTTGTAAATAATCATTGTGAACACCTACAAATGTATAATTTGTCTTCTTCGAAAACTGATTCCAACCTATAGGTTTATCTCCATTATTCTTATAAAAATAAATAGCTTTTTCATATAATTCAAATCTACCAGTACTTATATCTCCATTGCTATTTTCAGTTCTATCAATTACATTAGAAATTCCAGGAATATTATTAATAGATAATAATAAAAATAGAGCTGATAATACTATAATGATTGAAAATTTCAAAATACTCTTTATTCCTACATTATTATAAACAAAATATAAAATTATAAATGACAAAATTAAAAATAAAAGATGACCTCTTTTTCCAATAAGAAACAAGGTTAAAAGGAAAAAAAGTATATAAACAATATTTCTTTTTTGCTCTTTTCTAAAAAAATACATTTCACCAAAAACACCAAGTACAACAAAGAATGCATTTCTTGAATAATTATCAGTAAGACCTGCATATGCATTATGATATAAAAACATTTTAATAACAGAATTTCTATATTCTACAGGAAGCAATGGAATAAACTTAGCAATATAAAAATTTGGATTAATAAAACTTATCCAAGTAACAAAACTTGTTATAAATGAAAAAAGTATTAATAATTTTAATAGAAATTCAAAATTCTTTTTTGTAGCTGATGAAAAACTAAAAAGAATAGAATAAAAAATAGCAAAAATATAATATAATGCACCAATATATTTCTTATCTTGAAAATATGCATTTTTATAAAAAAAAGGTAGTAAAATAAAAATGCATAATATTAAAAACAAAAACTTCTGCCTATTCATTTTTTTATTTTTGATTATTACAAGAAATAAAAATAATATCGCTAATAATAAAAACGCTAGTGATAATGTATTACTATTAGTAAACCTAAAAATATAAGTTCTTGCAATCATAATAAAAGTTATTAACAACAATGAAAAATTAATAAAGAAATTATCAATTGTTTTATTTTCCATATAGGACCTCCTCAAAAGTGAAAAACTATTTTAATATCTTTTTATAGTATTTTTCACTATAATATTTTTCTATTTTTAATGCTGTTTCTTCTATATCATATCCCGAATTAACAACATACTTATGCATATCTGAATGAGCATAAATATGTTGAGATAGTTTAATTACTTCATTAGCCCAATTAACGCACAAATCATCTAAATTCATTTTTATACAAATTGGACTAACAATTGCTTCATCAGGAACACCATTTGAAATAATAACTGGAGTTCCTGCAGCTTGTGACTCAATAGCAACGATTCCTAATCCTTCATATAAAGAAGGAAAAATAAATACATCCATTGCTTGATACAACTCATTAACATCCGATCTATTTTTTAAAATAATAACATCATTATCAAGATTCATTACTTTTATTTTATCAATTAAATTATCATTAGGATCTCCATTACCAACTAGAAGCAATTTTGCATTTGACTTTCTCTTTTTTATTTCATAAAAAACATCAATAAGAAAAGTGTGATTTTTTTCTGGTTGAAATCTACCAACATGTCCAACTACAAACGCATCATTAATTTTTAATTCATTTCGTACTCTATCTCTTATTGATTTTTTAAAAATAAATTTTTTTGAATCAATAGCATTTTTCAAAACAACAAATTCTCTATTTTTAAAAAGATATCTTCCAGCGTCTGAAGAGCATGCCATATAATCAGTTGCATAAATGGGATAAAGCTTTTGCAATATTTTTTTTAAATATTTTCTATAATCATTTGTCATATTATTACTATGAGAATGAGCTATTCTCACTGGCACACCACATTTTTTAGCAGTTTTCAAAACAAAATAACCAATACTATAAGTATGCATATGTAAAATCTTATAATTATTCTCTTTAATAATATTTGTTAATAATTTAGTAAACTTAAAAATATTTTTGTCTTTTCTAACATTAGAATAATATATTTTCCCACCTAAAGAAACAATTTCATCATCATAAAAATGCTTATTTGGATATTCTACCAAAAAATCAAATTGTATTTTACTTCTGTCAATATTTCTATAAATATTCATTAGTAAAGCTTGTGTACCTCCAGCTTCCATCCGTTGTAACACATGTAATATTCTTATAGGTTCTTTCATATTACCCACCTTCATTCAATAAATAATTATTTTTTAATACCAAATTTCTTAGCTATTTTTTCAGCCTTATCTTGACCAATAGTTTTCTTTATTATATTTTTGCTTTTCCTAATTACCTCTGATTTAACATCTTTAGGTCTACTTAAATCATAAAAATCATTTATATATTTTGCATCGCTACTCATTTCAGTAAAAACTTCGAATAATACAGGTTGTTTACTATTACTCATAAATTCATCAATTTTGCTATCAAATTCTTCTTTAGTACCAGCACTTAAGTATTTAAAATTATTTGATTTTACCCATCCTTCTGCTTGAGTCTGATGCCTAGCAGTAGTATGCAAATCACTATATTTATCTTTCCACGTACCATTATAATAAAATTCTGAGCCACCATGATTATTTATAAGCAAAATATGCATATTGCTTTTAACACTATTTAATCTTAATGCATTCATATCATAGAAGAATGCTAAATCTCCAGTTATAAGATAAGCTGGTTTATTAGAAGCAACAGAATGACCTATGAACGTAGAAATAGGACCATCAATACCATATGTACCAATATTAGCACTTGTATTAATATTATTATTAATTTTAAAGAAATTAGATATTCTAACACTATCATTTATACTTAAATGAAGAATTGAATTCTCTTTTATTCTTTCAACCACATTTTTTATTGCATATATATGGGAAAAATCAAAATCAGGATATATTACAGAATCAACATAACCTTTTATTAATCCATAATAATCATTATCATTTTTTGATTTAGAATAATTATTTGCTTTTTCAAAAAAAGTTTCTGGTGAACAAGCAAATATATTTTTTAAACTTTTAAACAAATCAACAACTTTACCATCAGGCTGTATACTCCAATGTTCTACATCTTTATAAAATTTTCTTAATTCAGGTTTCAAACCTGAAAAAACTTGTCCTCCGAATGAAATTACAATATCAGGTAATAATTCATGCATTTTTTTAGAAGTTATATATTTACCATCAAAAGCAACAGTAGGATTTATAGCATACTCAAAATCTAAATTTGACATATGATCTGCAATTATAACAGAATTATATTTTTTAAAAAATCTTTTTATCTCTTCTCTCAATTCATCACTTACAAAATCTTTTTGCCCACAAATAACCATTATTTTTTTTGTTTTATTTAATTTATCAAATAAGCTATTCCATTCTTTTTCATCATCTTCCAAAACAATTCTATCAATTTTTTTAACGTCTGGTAATTCTTTAACATTAAAAGAATTATTATAACTTTTCATTGGAACATTAATATGTACAGGGCCAGTACCATTATGATTAAGTTCAAGCAAAGCTTCATTAATTAATCTTTCACAATAATATTCATCATCTTCATCATTAATAATAGGCAAATTAACGGATTTTTTTACATGTCGATCAAACATTCCAACTTGATCAATCATTTGATCTTCTCTATGACCTAACATTGTAGGATTTCTATCACTTGTTAGAACAATTATAGGGACATCCTGATAAAATGCCTCCGCAATAGCTGGATAATAATTACATGATGCAGTAGATGCTGTACATGAAATTACAACAGGCTTCCTTTTTTCTTGAGCTAGACCTATAGCAAAATAACCAGCACTACGCTCATCTACTACAGAATAGCAATTGAAAAACGGATCTTTTTCAACAGAATGAACAAAAGGAACATTTCTACTTCCAGCAGATAAGACACAGTCATGAATATCATATTTTTTAAGCAAAGCTATTATTTGTTGATATGGTTTTAATTCTGTATACATATTAAACTCCTCCTACAGATTATTTTTTAGATAATCTAATGTATTTTTTCTTTCATTTTTAATTATTTCATTTATTTTT
>ERZ842401.2147-NODE-2147-length-26765-cov-5.548409_pt1 | contig 26765 bp, 24 predicted proteins | sample MGYA00521270_ERZ842401 | MGnify/ENA primary metagenome ERZ842401 (study PRJEB31892, sample SAMEA3878208) | bioreactor metagenome | biome: Moose rumen | place: Sweden | collected 2011-10 | study: EMG produced TPA metagenomics assembly of the PRJEB12797 data set... | reverse complement strand
TAGAGCAACGCATTCGTAATGCGTAGGTCCGCGGTTCGAGTCCGCGAAGTGGCTCCGAAACGAACAAAACAAAAAAAGGCAGGACATGGGTTCTGCCTTTTTTGTTTCCAATACAACAACAAAAAAAACACAAAGTAATGGTAAAACAGTACGAGACCGTTTTCATTGCAACTCCCGTTTTGTCTGAAGAACAGATGAAGGAAACGGTGAAGAAGTACACCGACCTGCTGACCAGCAAAGGTGCAGAAATCGTGTACGAGAACAACTGGGGCATGCGCAAACTGGCCTACCCCATCCGCAAAAAAACCACAGGGTTCTACTACCTTATCGAGTTTAAAGCCGAAGGTAGCGTTATCAACGACCTTGAGGTGGCCTACAAACGCGACGAGCGCCTGCTCCGCTTCCTGACAGTAAGCCTTGACAAGCACGCCGTGGCCTACAACGAGAAAAAGCGCAACGCCAAAAAGACCGCTGCCGAAACGGCTGCCGCCGAGAACGCCACCGAGGCATAATGTTTAACCCAGAAAACAAGAATCACCATGGCTAACGAAAGCGAAATCAAATATCTGACCCCCATTGCGGTGGAGACCCAACGCAAAAAGTACTGCCGCTTCAAGAAACTTGGCATCAAATATATCGACTATAAAGATGCCGACTTTCTGCTGAAATTTGTCAATGAGCAGGGCAAAATTCTACCCCGCCGCATTACCGGCACTTCTAACAAATACCAAAAGAAAGTGGCTCAGGCTATCAAACGTGCCCGCCATATTGCGCTGATGCCCTATGTGGCCGATTGTCTCAAATAAAAACACGGAGGAAGAATAGATGGAAATCATTTTGAAACAAGATGTGGCCAACCTCGGCTACAAGGACGAAATCGTCACGGTGAAGAACGGCTATGCCAACAACTACCTTCTTCCTAACGGAATGGCAATCATGGCCACCCCTGTGAACAAGAAAATTCACGCGGAAAACCTCCGCCAGCGTGCCCACAAAGAAGAGGCTCTGCGCAAGAACGCCGAGACCCAGCAGGCCGCCCTCAACGGAAAGACCGTGAAAATCATTGCGAAGGTGGGCGAAAACGGACAACTCTTTGGTGGCATCAACAACATCATGATTGCCGAAGCGCTGAAAGAGCAGCACAACTACGACATCGACCGCAAACAAATCGTGGTAGACACAATCAAGGCCGCGGGTAAATATACCGCCAAGATTAATGTCTACAAAGACATCAAAGCCGAAATTGACGTTGAAGTTGTGGCCGAATAAATGCCGCCACACAGTACCAAGAAGAAACAAAAGCAGGCTGTCCTTCAGAGGGGAGCCTGCTTTTGCAACCACAATGACTATCCTCCGGGTGATGCAATAAAAACGGCTTGCTCGGTACAAAAATGGCAAACGTGGAGTTTTTTTTCAAATAGTCAAAGAAAAAGCGTATCTTTGCAACCCGAAATAAAGAACATAACAGTACAACAATGAAAAAGCTCACCTTAACTCTTACCCTTTTGGCAGCAACACTTCTGTGGGGCAATTCCTACGCACGTAATGTAAGTGTCAATGAAGCCAAAACCGCTGCAGCCTACTTTTTAAGCCAGCGCACATTATACCGAACCGTATCCGGAGAAGATCTGCGCTTGGAATATCAAATAGACAACAAATTGCTTGGAAAACCAGCCTGCTATTTCTTCAATGCTTCGGACTGGGGGTGGATAATCATGGCGGCGAATACTGCTGTCGCACCAGTGATGGCTTACGGAGATGAAGGTGCGAATCTCGAGCCCGACGACCTTCCGGAGAATATGATGGCTTGGATACAGGACCACGCCGACCTTGTCTGTGCCTACCAGAACTATGAAGATGCCGAACAGATTTCGCTTGATGTCCACCCCAACTGGGAAAAACTTTTGGGCAAGACACTCAGGCCTGCATCAAAAAGCGGACAGCACAATATTATGGTCAAAACCACCTATGGCACGACCAAATCCCCTATCAAATGGCATCAAAATGCACCCTACAACGCGCGCTGCCCCCAAATCAATGGGGTTACCTGCGTAACAGGCTGCGTTGCCACTGCGCTATCCCAAATCGTATACTACTATGGGTATCCCATTAAGCCGACCGGAACGAAGAATTACCGCTCCAACGGCACACGCATACAGCTGAATTTCGACACTATGAGTTTCGATTATTCCAAAATGGGACCCAGCGTGGCAGCCACATCCACTGCTGAAAAGAAAAACGAGGTGGCAAAACTGTGCTACGCTGTCGGCGTGTGCATGGAAATCACCTATAATACAAGCAGCAGCGGCGGAAGTGGCGCATTCTCGCACAATGTTATTCAATACATGTCCAACAACTTCAAGTACAGGCGATGCGCCCAAATCACGCGCAGTGAGGTCGGCAATGCCAGTTTTGTAAACCAGATACGGGAAGAGTTGAAGCTCAACCGCCCCGTATATATGTCGGGCTCCTCGTCCACCGGCACTGGAGGCGATTCCTCGGGACACGCGTGGGTGTGCTGCGGCTACGACGACGATGACGAGAACCTCTACTACATGAACTGGGGGTGGGGAAATGCAACCAATGGCTGGTATGACTTGAAAAACAACGGAACCGGCATGTATATCGGAAACGACCCCTATGGGCATGGCTATACCTTTAATGTCGGGCAGTCTGCCATGATAGGGCTTGTTCCTCCCCATGCAGACTCCACTGACATTGACTTTATCGACCACGTAGGCATCAGCTCCGCATCAGAGAACAATTCAACAATTGGCAATGCCTATCCCAATCCAGCTATCCAAAAAATAAATATTCCGTATAATGTACCAGCTGGCAGCGACCTGACGATATACAATGTGGAAGGAAGAATTGTAAAGGTTCAACCTCTAAATGCAGGCGAAGGCAACACCACAGTGGATCTAAACGGTATGCCTGCTGGCATATACACATACCGCGCCGGAAATACAAGTGGTAAATTTATTGTAAAATAAGGAAAGTCCATAGGCATTGATTGCCTATAAAAACTAAAAAGGAGCGAATCGGGACAATCCCGATTCGCTCCTTTTTATTCCTATACCTTGTCAATGTAAATCTTATCCCTTTATCTGCACAGCCTGCCCTTCACTTATTGCAGGTTGCACCAATCGGCGCATTTCCTCCACTGTCAGTTTCTCGAGGCCTTGCATCGGGGTCGGCCTGTCTATGGTATATACCATCCACTCCCGCGGTTTAAGTAGCCTCACAATAGACAATAGACCTTCTACAACTTCCCTGTCCGACGAATCAAACGCAGGACTACGGAGCATACAGGTCTGTAATACAAAGTCTCCCTGGAAACACAGCAGGGCATCTATAACTCTTTCTACATCATAACCTACTAAAGGTTGGTTAATTCTTGCAGCCAAGGCATTGGTCGGAGCATCTATCTTCATAATTGGATTATCTACCTGTTTTAGAGCATTGAAAATCTCCGGCACGTGAACACGAGTAGCATTGGAGAGGACTGATACCTTAGCCTGGGGATAATATTGATTGCGCAATCGCAATGTGTCTGCAATAATTTTCGGGAATTCAGGATTAAGCGTAGGCTCACCATCACCACTGAAAGTGATGCTGTCGACAGGTGTCTTACTTTTGGAAAGTCGCAGCAAGGCCTGTTCTAAATCAGTCTTTACTTTTGCAGCAGAAGGCAGTACCTTGTCCTCATGTCCATCCTTATTCCAGCCACATTCACAATATATGCAATCAAAATTGCATATTTTCCCCTTTTCTGGAAGCAAGTTAATTCCCAATGAATTTCCCAATCTCCGACTGAAAATCGGCCCAAACACAGTTGTTTCCCGTAACATAGAAAGCAATTAATCTTGCTATTCAATAGCATTTTTTATACATTGAATTATATAAGCCACGTCATCGTCACTAACCATCGGACCACTGGGAAGGCATATACCTTTTTTAAACATACTTTCACTCACACCATTGACATAGGCTGGGGCTTGCTTGAAAACAGGTTGTTTGTGCATGGGTTTCCATAGGGGACGGCTTTCTATACCACATTTATCAAGCCACACTCTAAGAGCCTCTACATTTATATTTGGTTCACAGTCAGTATGCGTGGAGTTACTTCTATGCACCGTTGCCCCTGCACCTCCAACTGCTCCAGAAACCTCCGATTGATAAGCGATCTCTTGACCTTTCACCCTCAAATCTTCATCTATCAACAGAGTACATAGCCAGTAATTAGCGTCATAGGCTTCTGTGGGATTACTATGTACTGTGATTCCCGTTGCATTACGAAATCCCTCCTCATAAAGTTGCTGAATATGTTTATGGTGAGCTATATGATCCTCGACAATACTCATCTGTCCACGTCCTATACCTGCACAAATATTACTCATCCTGTAATTATATCCAATTGCCCTATGCTGGTAATACGGATATGCCTCCCGCGCTTGAGTTGCAAGCCACATAATCTGTCGTTTTGCCTCAACATCAGGACACACCAAGCCCCCCCCTCCGCTTGTTGTTATCATCTTGTTTCCATTAAACGACAAAACTCCATACCTACCGAATGTCCCTAGCATTCGACCCTTCCATTTTGAGCCAAAACCTTCAGCAGCATCCTCCACAATAGGGATTCCATATTGTTCCGCCACCTCCATGATTGCATCAATATTATATGGCATACCATAAAGAGCTACTGGGATTACAGCCTTTGGTATTTTCCCTGTTTTTTTTATCCTATCGCGAATTGCAATATCTAGCAAATTGGGATCCATATTCCAACTACCATACTCACTATCGACAAAAACAGGCGTGGCACCTATATAGCATACAGGGTTGGCCGATGCAGAAAATGTGAAATCTTGGACAATTACCTCATCCCCACTTTTCACATTACAGGCAAGCAGTGCTAGATGTATAGCAGCCGTACCTGACGAAAGAGCCACAACACTTTTACCTTCACCAACAAAACTTTCTAAATCCTGTTCAAAGGCATTAACATTGGGTCCCAAAGGAACCACCCAATTAGTGTCGAATGCCTCCTTAATATATTTTTGTTCTAGCCCAGCCTCACTCATATGAGCCAAACAAAGATAGATGCGTTTCATAGATTCCATATTTAATGTTTATTAAGCACTGATTTAACTTTGTGTCGGTCAATGGGGAATACCTAATTGACAATATCAATTACCTGCAAAGCATCTTTATGAATGAAAGTATGCTTTCATTCATAAAGAATATGCCCCTAAATTACTTCCCCGGCATACTTGATATGCATTCCAAATATGGTTGCAATGATGATTTTAATATCCATCAAAAATGAATAGTTATGCCAATAATAAAGATTAAGCCTAACCTTATCTGGGAAAATCACCTCATCATTATATTGCTGAGGATTTGCAACTGTGGCAAGAAGTTCCTCTTCATTCCTGTATTTCAGCGAAGCTGGTCCCGTGATCCCCGGACGCAGTTTCAACACATTGCGCTCCTCTCCTAAAAGCTGGTCAGCATAGCCTGGCACATCGGGACGAGGTCCAACGAAACTCATATCACCCTTTACAACATTCCACAATTCAGGCAACTCATCAATTTTATATTTCCGCAATACCCGTCCCAAAGGAGTAATCCTCGACTCCCCAGCAACACTGACAGAAGAACCATAATGCCCTGTTTTCATCGAACGAAATTTCACTATCACAAAACGCTTTCCGTTTCTTCCAACACGTTCTTGCTTGAAAAATGCCGGGCCATCTCCCATTTGGATTTTAATCAATAAAAACGCAATCAACATTATCGGAGACAAAGCCACCAAACCTATGGTCGCTACTACCCTGTCGAATATATACTTTAGATACATCACAGTAAATTATGAATTACGGGAAGCATACTCCATCTCTAATAGCACACGTATCTTACCCCCAGGAAACATCCTACGGAACGGATAGACCATTTTAATCAACAGACCAAACCACTGCCTGTAATACATGTTCATATGGCAATATGCCTTTCTGAACTTGAACTTTTCAATCAGGAATGGCTGTATGTTTGAGTGATTTGTCATGCTTTTGGCCCCGTCACTCACATAGAGACATTGTTTTTCTTCCAAATAGTAACGGTTCATCTCATAAAGAAGACCATAATACGGATAACAACGCTTCTGATAAGAGGGATCTGCCTTCAAAGTTGAGTAGTTGCATATATCGCCCACAATCATGTTCTGTGCGTATGCTATCATCTTGCCGGATGCTTTTTCGAAGGCACCCCAAAACTCATATTTCCAGGCCTCTCGATCAAGCCCTGCCTTGTAGTCAGATTTCGACAGCGCTTTTGCCTTCTTCCTATAGCCTTCGCACGCACTGACATAGACTTCGTATCCCGACTGCATCATTTCCGCAAGTCCTATCATACGAAAGTCGCATTCTTTGAAACTGCGCCGCACCTGGTTGCGCATTTTGGAGGACAATTCCTCCATACCTCCAAAACTATCTTTCACAACAAACCAAAATTCCGTAGGAGAGGCACAATCGAAATCATATACATTTCTCACCGCATATCCACCCCGCTCCGATAGTATGAGATTCGCTTCCTCTTTGGAAACAGGTCTTTCCTTCATCGGATTATCATTCACCCATACCCCTCGGTAGAGCCTATAATCCGCAGTGGCTTGATTTGTATCCATAGCAAGTGTAGAATATCTTTTTAACAGCAAAACCACCCATACTGGCCATTGTCAATGCCGCCGACTTTGCTCTACAAAACTGCATCTCGGTCCTAAATAGGCGATACGCATCGCCTATACGTTTCATTATTGAAGCTCGCCCCATTTGCCTATAACTGGCCAGGTTCTGCTTCAGCAAATGGCAATCTGCCTTTCTTGCTATATGCAACCACATGGCTGTATCGTTATTGCGATCCAGCCCTTCCACTTTTATCGGGTCAACAATAGCAGCATCGTACATCACCGTTAGACAACCTGGCCAGCAACAACAACACAGGTCTGAAAAAGAAACCCTTTTTTTTCCACTCACTTTGATATTTCTCGGGCTTCCATCCTCCACAATCTCTTCATACTCATGGTAAGTAAATCCATATCCATTATGTTGCATAAATGCTACTTGCATTGCTAATTTCTCCGGTCGCCAAAGATCGTCGCTGTCCAAAAAAGCAATATACCTGCCTTCTGCTTTCTCCAACGCAAAAGTTCGGGAATAGGCTGCTCCCTTGTTTTCGCTATTTTTGAATACTTTTATCCGTCTGTCGGTATAAGTTTCAAGAATTCCCTGCGTATTGTCTGTGGATCCATCATCCACAATTAGCAACTCCCAATGCTTGTATGTCTGTGCCAACACAGACTCAATGCTGTCTTGAATAAAATGCCCCTTGTTGTACGTGGGCATCACCACCGACACCAAGTCATTGTTCATGCTTCACTTTTTTACCAGCAGACCGTCCTCTTCCTCATAGCACCTTCCACATTCGCACTGCAGGTTTCCGCCAAGTCTTCGGCCGCACTCGCACACCCAGCCGATACGCCTTGCCGGGACTCCGGCCATTAAAGCATAATCGGGCACATTTTTGGTTACCACGGCTCCGGCCGCTATCAAGGCGCTCCTGCCTACCGTATGTCCGCACACTACCGTGCAATTGGCTCCAAGTGAAGCACCCTCTCTTATCAAAGTCTTGGCATATACCCCATGTACTGGGAAATGGGCACGCGGGGTAGTTACATTGGTAAAAACACACGAAGGTCCACAAAACACATTGTCTTCGACCTCCACTCCCTCATACAGCGACACATTGTTTTGTATCCTCACACCATTGCCTATTTTCACATTGTTGCCCACATTCACATTCTGTCCCAACGAGCAGTTCTTTCCTATTCTTGCTCCTCGTTGAATATGGCTGAAATGCCATATTTTCGTGCCGTCACCAATCTGTACATCATCGTCCACATACGACGACTCATGCACAAAATATTTTTTTTCTTCCATTCTATTTTAGGTATTTGTATAATAATTCAATAGGGTGCATCGCATGTACTCCCGTACCATCAAGTATCTGTTGTCTACATGAGGTGCCCGGTGCCACCACCACGGAAGGTACAATTCCGGAGGACTCTGCCATCGCCTTGCGCACTGCAGGAAACAGCACCGTTTCGCCTATCGCCAACGAGGTTCTGTAATGTTCTTTCTCGTAGCCAAACGACCCTGCCATGCCGCAGCATCCACTCGGTATGACGTGCATTTTGGCACCTCTCATCAGGCGCAACATTGCCGCCGTTTTCTCCACTCCAACCAATGCCTTCTGGTGGCAATGACCATGTAGCCATACATCCACCGCTTCATCTGAAAAATCTTCTTTCTTAATCCTCCCATTGGCCACCTCGCGCATAACAAACTCGTCAAACAACATGCAGTTATCCGCCAACCGCAGCGCATCCTGCCTTCTCTCCGCAGCCACCAGATCTGGATATTCATCCCTGAAACTCAATATGCAGCTCGGCTCAATTCCCACCAGCGGAGCCTCGGCGCATACTTTGCTTTTTAACAATTTCACATTCCGCTCCGCCATTTTTTTTGCCAGTCGCAGACAACCTTTCGATATGGCAGCGCGCCCACTTTCCCCATGTCTGGGTATTTCTACGTCGTAGCCCAACCTTAAAAGCAAACGGGCAAACGTCAATCCTAACTCCGCCTCCTGATAGTTGGTAAACTCGTCGGCGAACAGCCACACCTTGCCATTCTCCGCACTGCCATGTCTTTTTCTGTAAATTTTTGTCTCATGTTTCACCAACTGCCTCATCGTCCGGCGACTGAGACTCGGTATGTCGCGATTCACCGAAAACTTGATAATCCGCTTGATGATATTCGATGAAAAACGCCATGTTGCAAACCAATTGTAGAGTGGATATACCCAATGTCCCATACGCTCAACCATCGCCATTCTTGCCACAGCGAACGTCCTCAACGGAACTCCCTTGCGGTCATATATCTGCTGCAGAACCTCGGCTCTGATGCGCGTCATATCTACATTCGACGGACACTCCCCCCTACATCCCTTGCAAGCCAGACACGAGTCGAGCACCTCCTTCACCTCGGCTGCCGCTATTCCGCTCCCTTTTGTGAGGCATTCACGCAAAATGTTTGCCCTGGCTCTCGTGGTCATCAATTCATCACCGCTTTCCTTATATGCCGGACACATCGTACCTCCCATAGCCACACTCTTGCGACAGTCGCCAGCCCCGTTGCACTGCTCAATTGAGCACATCAGTGCATGTGCCTGGCTTGCCACACCACTGACCCCGTCCACCTTACACTCATCGAACGCTGCCTTCCAGTTGAAATAGGTCTTCATCCCATCTATGCGGTATGTCTGGTCGGTCTCAAACCGAAGCCACTCGTCCATCGGTGGGGTGTCCACTATTTTTCCTCGGTTGAACACACCTTCGGCATCCCACGTCCGCTTTACTTCCCTCATCATTTGGTAGCATTCCTCACCATACATCAGTGGAATGAATTCGCCCCTCAAGCGTCCGTCGCCGTGCTCTCCACTGAGGCTTCCCTTGTGTTTGCGGCAGAGTTTAGCCGTTGCCTCTGCCACCTGCCGGAATTGCCGGCGGCCAACCTCGGTCTTGAGGTTCAACACTGGGCGCAGATGCAACTCACCCGTGCTGATATGCCCATAGTAGACGCAATCCAACCCCAGACCGCTCATCATACTCCTGAAATCGGCCATATAGGCCGGCATCCGTTCCGGGGCCACCGCCGTGTCTTCAATCACACCCACCGGCTTGGCATCGCCTTTCATCGTGCTCAGCACCCCGAGGCCGGCCTTACGCAAAGCCCACACCCGCTGCACGTCCTGTCCATACACCTTCGTACAGGCATACACCCTGTTTCCTTTCTTCAACTCCTCTTCCAGAGCCAAAGCCCGGCTCTCCATGTCCCCTCCTTCAAACTCGACAATCAGCAGCGCTTCGGGATTGCCCTCGACAAAAAAGCGGTTTTTCTCGGCTGCCGCACTGCCCTTGCAGAGTTCCAGTATGCGTCCGTCCATTAATTCCACTGCAACCGGTCCATGACGCAACGCCACAATATTCGCTTCAAAACTATCTTCCAACCTATTGCAATGTGCACACAGCACCATATGCTGTGCCGGTGGCAGCGGATCGAGCGAGACTGTGATTTCGGTGATAAAACACAACGTGCCCTCACTGCCGCATATTAATTTGCACAGGTCAATCCCGTCCTCTATGGCTTCGTCAATGGCATAGCCGCAGCTGCGGCGGCGCAAGCTCCGATCGGGGAAATTCCTCTCTATCAAACTCCTCACCGACGCATCCCCTTTCCATTGCTCCAGCTGGCTGTATATCTGTTGTTCCAAAACTCCGTTGCTCCGCCTGCCCGTGTCGAAAGCCGACCCATCGGCAAGAAATCCCTTCAGGCGCAACACGTGGTGGCGCGTACTGCCATATACCAAAGAATGTGTACCGCACGAATTGTTGCCCACCATACCTCCGATGCAGCATCGGTTGCTGGTCGAGGTCTCGGGGCTGAAAAACAATCCATAGGGCTTCAGCGCCAGATTCAACTCGTCGCGCACCACACCCGGTTGCACCCGCGCCCACCGCTCGGCTTCGTTGATCTCGAGTATCCGGTTCATGTGGCGACTCACGTCCACCACAATGCCATCGCCCACCACCTGGCCTGCAATCGAGGTGCCGCCGGCTCGCGGTATCAGGCACGTATGCTTCTCCCGCGCCAGCCGGATCAGAGCCTCCACATCGGCCTCATCCGCCGGATAAGCCACCCCTTCGGGCATTTCCCTATAGGCACTCGCATCGGTGGCATAGGCCATCCGGTGCTTTGCGTCGGTCAATATTTCAACCATATCCTGCTACATAAACAGCCTCACCACCTCAAATGCCTCTGCATACTCACAGCCCACCTGCACTCCACGCGACCGCGCCAGCGAACGGATGAAATCGTCGCTCAAATAGTCGCGCCTGCCCTGGGAGTGGTACTCTTTCAGCGCCTTGATTTTAAGGTCCACATTCTCCTTCTCCAACTTCACAAAGCACTGCGTGTTAAAGGTAAGATTATTCCATATCAACTCATGGCCCAATATCGTAGTATTCTTAAAGGCCCGCAGCCCCTCTTGTGCAATGGTCGAATGGTCCTGATGAATATCGTGTGCGCTCGGCATAAAAACAATGTCGTAGTGCTTGGCCCGGCGTATCTTGATCAAGTCCTCCAATATTTCCTGCCTGGCATAGTTCATATGTCTTACTTAATAATTGTACACTCTACTTCACGCAATCGGGGCCTATCACCACTCTATTCAACAATGCTACGCTTGAATACAACACCGCTCACTCACCCGTCTCACACTGTGCCGACACATAACAGAGGGTACCGATGCATGCCGATAGAGCGATTCTGGCTCCTTCTTTCACTACCGCCGTCAATATCCTTCAGTCGGCAATAGCCATCGCCAGCAACCCGTTCAGGATACGATCGAAGTCTTCATCTCACCGCTTGGCAAACACTTCTTTCCCATTGCTGACCGACGACAACTATCCTAAACCGTCGGCTTACATTTCGCCGCCTCGCTGGTTCAATCTGCATTAATCGATTCTTGCTCTGCTTTCTATCCTAATATTTCTATCATCTGCCGAGCCAAGTCTTCCCATTTCAGGAAGTTCTCGGCATACTGCCGACCACGGAGTCCCATGGATCGACGCTCTTCCGCCGACATTGACGCTATTTCTCCCACTGCTGAAGCCACGGCTACGGGGTTCTCGGCTTCCACCTGCAATCCGCAGCCCGTCCGACCCACCACCGACCCCGGCTCGTCTATCGACTGTACAATGGGCACACCTGCCAGCATGTAGTCAATCATCTTGTTGAACGACGTGCCATAGAAATGTAGCTTCGAGTGCACACCACCCATAAAAGCAATATCGAACCGCTGTTCCAAAGCCGGAATGCACACCTTGTCCACCGGGGGCAGCAGCACCACATTCTGCAATCCGTGCTCGCCGATGAAGCGCACATAGTTCTCCCGTTCCGGCCCCTTGCCTACCAGCACAAACCGTAGCCTGTCGTCGTCTTTGAGCAGCAGGGCGGCTTCAAGCAGGGTCATCAATGCCCCCGAGGCCGCAAAGCCTCCGGCAAAGCCAACCACAATCTTGCCTTTGGCCTTCTCAAACGCTTGCCGGTGAGCCTCGGGAAGGGGGGTGCTGCGCCGCTCCTCGACCCACTCTGCAGGGTCGTAGCCATTGGGAATGCAGGCAAAACGCCCTTCCGGCAGACCATGCTCGCGCATATGTTCCTCGGCATTCCACAGCAGCGACACCACCTGGTCCACATGCCGGTAGGCATAGTCCTCAGCCTTCTGCATCACCCTGATGAACGGATGCCGCGCCGAATAGCCGCCTATCAGCATTGGCGACAATGGCCACAAATCATGTACTTCATATACATATTTTGCTCCCGCCCTGCGGGCTATGCGACATGCCGGATAGTTATCGAGAGGATAGGTGGACGAGGCTATTACCACATCTGGACGCGTCAGCCCGACTATCCGTCCCACATTGCTCCACAACTTGCCCACAAAGGTTCCAATGTTCAGTATCCGCCTCACCGTACCTCCATAGGAGGGCGTTTTTATCCACACATAGCTGATTCCCTCACGCTCTTCTACCGAAAAATCGCTTCCCACCGCAGGGTTCTTCAACCGCAGATGCGAGAAGGTGGCGCCGACCATCCAAACCTTGTGTCCCTGGCGCACCCATTCCCGAGCAAGATACCACGGCCTGTACTCCATGCCCAGGTCGCCGCCTCCGACGTAATGATTGATGACCAGTATGTTCATAGTTTCAGCTTCCTACCGCCGTTACTGGGCAAAGAATTTTGCAATGGCGTCCACCACTTCGTCCTGCATGGCGTGGGTCAGCTCGGTGTGCATCGGCAAGCTCAGCACGCTGTAGGCACACTCGCGGCTCTGCTCCAGCACCTCGGCCTTGCGAGTGATGTGCTGGAAGGCCTCCTGCTCCTGCAGCGGCAACGGATAGTAGATCATGCTCGGGATGCCGCGCCCCGACAGGTATTCCTTCAGCGCGTCGCGCCTGCCATCCTTCACCCGGAGGGTGTACTGGTGGTAGACATGCGTGCTGTTGGCCGCCTCGCGCGGGGTCTCCACCAGCCGCTCCTCCGGGTCGAACTCCCTGATGCGCTCTGTGTAGTAGGCCGCCGCCGCATGGCGGGCCGACCCATACTCGTCGAGGTGGCGCAGCTTCACGTCGAGCACCGCTGCCTGCAGGCTGTCGAGACGCGAATTGCAGCCAATGACCTTGTGGTGGTACTTCACCTGCTGGCCGTGGTTGGCTATCATGCGTATGCGCTCGGCCAGACGGTCGTCGCCGGTGAACAGGGCGCCGCCGTCGCCATAGCAGCCGAGGTTCTTCGACGGGAAGAACGACGTGCAGCCGATGGTGCCCATCGTGCCGGTCTTGGCCTTGCGGCCGTCTCTGAACGTATACTCGGCTCCGATGGCCTGGGCATTGTCCTCCACCACATAGAGGTCGTTTTCCCTGGCAAAGGCCAGGATGGGCTCCATGTCGCAGCTCTGTCCGAAAAGGTGCACCGGAATGACGGCCTTTGTGTTGGCCGAGAGCCCTTTGCGCAGGTTCTCCGCCGTGACGTTGAACGTCCGCGGATCCACGTCGACCATCACCGGCGTCAGCCCCAGCAGGCCGATCACTTCGGCCGAGGCCACATAGGTGAACGCCGGCACAATCACCTCGTCGCCGGGCTTCAGCCCGAGCGCCATCAGGGCTATCTGCAGCGCGTCGGTGCCATTGGCACAGGGCACCACGTGGCATCCGCCCATATACTCCGACAGGTGCGCCGTGAAATCCTTCACCGCCGGCCCGTTGATGAATGCCGCACTGTCTATCACCGACTGGATGCCCGCATCCACCTCGGTCTTAATCTTCAAATACTGACCCTTGAGGTCCACCATCTGAATCATAATCTGTACAAAATGTCAATCGTCTGTTATACAATGTTTTGCAAAACCAAAAGAACCACCACGCAACTCGCTCGTTTCCAAGCTCCTGCCCCCATCATCTTCTTCCCAACTTCTTCCCATTTTCTTCCCATCTTCCAACCCCCTTTTGCCAAGGCAGAAGATGGCAGGAAGTCGGGAAGCCTGTCGGATTGACAACGAGGGGGGCGGGGCGGGGTTGGAGCCGATGGGGTCAGTACTTCATGTCCTCCCAGCCGAAGGGGTGTGGAGCAAGGGGGAGCTTGGCCAGGGGGTGGTAGTCGCCCACCAGGCCTACGGGGGTGGAGTGGCGGATGTCGCTGACCATCTGGATGCAGTTGCGCGCCTCGCTGATGCGGAAACCGCGTCCGGCAAGGATTTCCTCATAGCTGCGGGTGTGGAGTTCGGTGAAGCCCTGGCTGAATTCGAACTCGTCGCCGTCGATGCTGAGGGTGCGGTAGGTCCGCTTCTCGCCCTGCACGGCGTTGGCCGGGAGGCAGGCCGAGTTGATGCTCAGGAAGTAGCGCACGCGGGCCTGGCGCAGCTCGAGGTAGCCGGCCACGCGGTCGTGGCTCATCACGTGGACCACGCTTTTCTGCACAGGGCCGAAAATCCACTGCAGCATGTCGTAGAAGTGGACACCGATGTTGGTAGCCACGCCGCCACTCTTGTGCACATCGCCCTTCCACGAGGCGTAGTACCACTTGCCGCGCGAGGTGATGTAGGTGAGGTCGATGTCGTAGACCTTGTCCTTGGGACCTTCGTCCACCTTCTTCTTGAGGGCGGCTATGCGGTCGTGAAGGCGGAGCTGGAGGATGGTGTAGGCCTTGTGGCCGGTTTCCTGCTCCACACGCATGAGTTCGTCGATATTCTCCGGGTTGAGCACGAGGGGTTTCTCGCAGATGACGTCGCAGCCGAGGCCGAGGCCGTAGCGGATGAAAGCATCGTGCGTATAGTTGGGGGTGCAGACCGAGAGCCACTGCAGGGGCTGGGAGGTACGCTGCTGGCGGGCGCAGAAACGCTCGAACTGCTCCTGCTCGGTGAAGAAGGAGCACTCGGGGAACGAGCTGTCGAGGCGGCCGACGCTGTCGAAGCGGTCGTAGGCTGCAATAAGGTTGTTGCCTGTGTCGGCGATGGCTTTGATGTGGCGCGGGGCGATGTAGCCCGCGGCACCGATAAGTGCGAAGTTTGCCATGTTATGCTAAATATTTTATGATTTCACTGACGATGTGTTCGGCGGCGTGGCCGTCGCCGAAAAGCGGGGGAAAGTGCACCTCGCGCCCCGCAAAGTCGGCATAGCCGTCGACAATGCGCTGATAATCGGCATCGGCTATCACCCCTGCGCCCTCGCTGACAATCTCCACCCATTCGGTTTCCGAACGGAGTATGACGCACGGTTTGCCGAAGAAGAAGGCCTCTTTCTGCACCCCGCCGCTGTCGGTCATCACCACACGGGCGTGGCGCTCAAGTTCGATGATTTCGAAGAACGAGGCAGGCGGGATTACACGCAGGCGGCTGCTCGCCTTGAGGCGTGCATAGAGGGCAGGCTCGAGGTTGCGGGGCAGGAGTTTGGCGGTGCGCGGGTGGAGCGGCAGCACGACATCGATGCCGTGGCTGTCGGCAATGTCCATCAAGGCACGGAAAATGGACGAGAGGCGGGCGGGCTGGTCGGTGTTGTTGTCACGGTGAATGGTGGAGAGCACATAGCCCCCCTCGCCGAGGCCGAGGCGCGCGACGATATCGGTGCGCGAGGCCGAGAGCGTGGAAAAATAGAGGCTGTTATCGTACATCACGTCGCCGCAGTTGACCACCCGGCGGCCTTTGCCGTTGCGGAAAACGGCCCGGCTGTCGGCAAAGCCTTCGTGGCGAAGGTTGTTCACGGCCGTCTGCGTCGGTGCGAAGCAGATGCTCGACAGCTGGTCGCAGACGATGCGGTTCTGCTCCTCGGGCATGGCCATGTTGAATGAGCGCAGACCTGCTTCGACATGGAACACGGGCACGTGGATTTTGGCTGCCGCCACCGCGCCGGCCAGGGTGGAGTTGGTGTCGCCGTAGAGCACCACCCCGTCGAAGTGGCTTCCGAGCAGCACCTCCTCTATGCCGGCAATCATCTTGGCGGTCTGCGATCCGTGGCTGCCGCTGCCCACACCGAGGTTGTGGTCGGGCTGGGGGATGCCGAGTTCATCGAAGAAAACGGCACTCATGTTGGTGTCGTAGTGCTGGCCGGTGTGGAGTATTACCTCCTGCACACGGTCGGCGAACCGGCTCCTGATTGCCCTTGACAGGGCCGCCGCCTTGATGATCTGCGGCCGGGCCCCGATGACGGTAAGTAGTTTCATTCTTGAAATATCAGTTCATATATATGAATAAGTACCTGCTCTTGGGTTGTCCAGTTATACTTTTCGCGGACAGCCCTGCGTCCATTATCCCCTTGACGTTTGGCTTCCTGCGGATTTTCAAGGTAATAGCCAATCGCCTTTGCAATTTGGTCAATATCGGAATGGTTTACACAGATGCCACAGTCATTACCCTCAACGACCTCCTTCCATAGGTCAAAACCTGTCGCAATCACGGGAATACCCGCCATCATATATTCATAGATTTTGGTATTGCCAAGCGTTCCCCGCCTTCCACCAGTATTATGCGACGGACTACATATGGCCATCCCTGCGATGCTATTCCGCTGGATTTCTTTGCATTTTTCGGGGGTAACTTTTCCTAAATATTTCACCTTTCCCCAAGAAGGATACGATTTGAGACCCTCGAGGTATTTCTTTTCTCCCCAGCCAGCAAGAACGTATGTGCAATCAAGATGAGCTATTGCCGACAAAACAGCTTCATGTCCCCAAAGAGACGATATTCCTCCTGTGAAACACACCTGTGGAAGATAGGAACACTCCTCTTCCTGCTCTTCATATTTGGGATAATTGGTAACCATATATGTTCGAGGATTGATTATCTGCAATCGTTCCACTATACTTGGCGTTACCGAGACAACAGCGTCGTATTGGGGGAGCCAACGGGATTCCAGTTTTGAATACAAACGCGACACCGACATGCGAAACACAAAAGGAATCCATTGCTTATCAAGTATTTGAGAAGGGACATCCTCGTGAGAATCAAAAATGATATGCTTACCCTGCTTTTGTTTTATCTTAATGCCTAAAGAAAGAAGTTCAGGATCATGGAAATGATATACGTCTGCATCCACCTCTACCATTTTTTGATATACCCTATTCAGATGCAGCATCCGCCCAAGCCTTCCCTGTGGTAACTTTACACCAAAGACCATAATCCCATCCTTAACCACATCGTCCACATTGGGTGCTATGAGAGAAACTTGATAACACTGAGACAACGAAATGCATTCCTTAAAAAAAATACGTCCATCACACCATGGATGCACGCTCGTAACATGACAGACATGGTGCAAAATATCTTTCTTCATAGGTAGTTTTGAGTTATTTTATACGTACATAGTAGAGATACTGCCGCTCGGGAGGCATCTTTTTAGTAATGACAGAAGTATACGGCCAGTACGCATCATATGATTTTATACCCGCGCTAGGAATTACCACGCGGTTATAGCGACGCCCGCCTACTATTATAAGATAGCCAAGTATGACTGAAAGCTTCAATATTCTCATGACAGCATCATTCTTAAATTTCGCGAATATAAGATAGAAGAATTCAACCAAAATGAGATACTGGAATATCTCCACATAGGGGATCACTCGAGCAAAAATGGGAATATACAAATTGATAAGCAAAAATGTACAGAGCATATATACTTCAGGAATGTAGTTGAGCTTTCGCCCATTCCTATCGGCAAGCCATAAAGTGAACAATGGAACTCCGATATTGAGAAGATAATGCAATATCAATGAAAATGAAAATACACGCTGCCTCTCCTCGTCTTCTGTATATCTCGTATATTTATCTATGAGATACATATCGCTCTCAATAACATTCGGGAACCAATTAATAATATTATTGTGAAAGATTACAAAAAACAACAATCCTATAAGGTAAAAAATATACGAATGCTTATTGCTATTGGATATGAGGAAAAAGAGAGGGGACACAAGCAATATAATGGCAGACCTATGGAAAAGATTGGCGACCAATATCAACAATATTCCCCATATCCATCTCTTTTTATGAAACATACTGAAAGCCATAAAGACAAACACCATCGCCAACGCCTGACGCAAAAATCCAAAATGTACTTGTGGAAACAAAAGAATAAAGTAAAACAATAGTACACTAAACCAATGATCTGTATAGCGCTTAATAACCTTGAATATGAACAGATTGACAATTATAGCATAGATAGTCTTCATAAAATACCATGAAGGCCAAATAGTCTTAAAAAAAGACGTAAAAAGAATATAGCCCGGCTCGAAACTATCAATAGAGGAAAAAAGTTCCTGCATTGTAAGTTGGTCTAATGTTGGCAGATTATGCTCAAACGATGGCTGATAGGCATTCATGATGTCTACACCAACATTATATGCAAGACCTGACATGAGCGTCATTAACCCCCAAACAAACCAATACATTTGCTCTCGTAGAAATACTTCCTCACGAAAGTCATATACAACAATGCACCCAATAAGTACAACTATTATAATTTCCCACATGGATTAAGCAATTATTGAATCCTTGAGTATGGACAAGCCGCTTTCTACAAATTTAACACATTCAATCAATATCAGCAATATTGCTCTTATATAGCTCAATTAACTGATGGGAAACAGCCTCGGAAGAAAAACGGTTATGCACATACTTGCGTATGGCGTCAGCATTATAACGATCTCTATTAACAACCATTTTTTTAATAGCTTCACATAGTTGCTCCGTATTATCCACCTCAACCAATATACCACAAGTCTCGTCCACAAAGTCTTCCGGCCCTCCACAGCGTGTAGCAATAACTGGAAGCCCCGCAGCCATTGCTTCGACATAGGCTACACCGAATGTTTCGCTTCGGCTCACCATGGCCATGCAATCACTGACCGCATACACATCACAAATATTTTCTCGGGAGAGCCTGCCATGAAAAGTAACCACTGATTGTAAACCATTATCAATAACATACTGCTCCAACTCACCACGCAACGGGCCATCACCTACAACATCCACGCAAATGTTAGGATAATCCAGCTTCAACTCTTTCAACGCAACAAGAAGCCCCATGGTATTTTTTACTGGGACAAGATTACTGACCGTTGCTATCCGAAAACCCTCATGCCGGACTTTCTTACACCGATCGAACAACGCGACAGCCACCACATTAGGAACAACTACAGCCTCAACACCTGTATACCTCTTTATTGAGTCTGCCAATGACTTTCCCACAGCTACCACGACATCCGCTTGGAGATAAGCATGCTTGGAGATTGACAACAATCCAGTATCCGGGCAACTCCTATTTATACCACTGCTATGCTCTGTGATGATTAAGGGAATATTATTATTAGACTTAATGGCAGCAGCATAACTTCCAACGTCCCCAAAATGGGCGTGAATCAATTGTGGCGGTTCTTTGTGCCGATAGACCTTCTTATAGAGCATTCTCGCTGCCATACGCCCTATCACATTGAGCAGCCTGATGCCAATAGCTCCCACTGGCAAAGCAATCACATGCCAATTTATTTCCTTTTCTATGCCATGAGAATACCCTAAACGGCGTTTGCGCCTGAAACTTCGCAAATCAATTGCAAAAAAGGTGACCTCAATACCAACCTGCGACAAGGCTATGGCTTGATCCCATTCGAATATTCCCTGCATCGCGTCGCCACCAGGTGCCAACGGAAATCCTCGCGACACAATCAGCACTCGCATAGCGTGCCTATTCATAACTACTCGTTTCGCTTTCGACTTTCAGCAATGCCGCCACCTCCTTTTGTTCTGCCTGCATACGTTCCTGCCACGACCAAAAATGGGTTGTAGCAAAACTACGGGCATTGCGCCCCATCGATTCCACAAGGTTTTTGTCAGAAAACAACTGCGTCATTTTTCCAGCGATAAGGCTTACATCAGCCTTGGGAAGAAGGCATCCCGTTACCCCATCCTCAACAAATCGTTTGGTATCGCCATTGTCAATAGTGATAACTGGTTTGCCTGCACCCATGGCCTCAAGCAATGGGTTTCCCACATTGGAAAGATCATACAACGAGAGAAATACATCAGACGCTATCAGCAACTCCCATACCTTCTCATGCGGTACCGCTCCATGAAACACAACTCTGTCCGCCACATTGAGTGTTTTTGCAAGATTCTCCAACGTAGTGCGCAAATCACCATCACCGCAGATATGGAGTTCTGCCTGCGAATTTTCCCGCACCATAGACGCCAACGCACTGATTGCACGGTCAACCCGTTTCCACGACTCAAGACGACTGACTGTCAAAAAAACAAACTTATTCCCAACCCCCAACTGTTCACGATATGTTTTCCTTTTCTCCAAATGCTCATTAGAAGGTACATTGACTCCATTCATCCAAAATTTGATTTGGGAGGAAGTGTTTTTACACTTTTTTAAAGCCTCATCGCCACGGGTGCCGTCATTGGTCATAATCACTAGGTCAGCTTCTGTGTGCAACGCTTGCTGGTTAGGAAAAAACCTAAATCTATTGACCCATGTATACGGTATATCCGCAAACCATGTCCCTTGGAACCGTGTTACCAATGGGACGCGATATTTCTTCGACAGTTTCTTCGCCACCTTCACCCCGCCAGTTTCATATGCATACAGCAACGACGCCCCTTCTTCCAAAAGGGGTGCCGCCGTACGGCAGTAAAACTTTCCTATTTTCTGGCAATGCCGATAGCGCTTCAGTAACCGCACCACCTTACAACCACCCTGGTTGGGGTTGTAGTCCGACTTTTGCTCATATACCTTCATTCGCCCTCGGAATTCGGGGGGGACATTGCCGCCAGTAGTGATGAGCATCACTTCCCATCCGCTATCAAGATACGAGCATAACGTATTGTAGAACGCTCGCCCCCCTTTCTTGCTTCCTAACGACTCAACCTCAAGATCTGTTATAAATATTACCCTACGCATATCAGCATTCAAAGAAAACTACTTTTGCAACAGCGGCCTGACAATCGACAGATAATCTATCTTTAGCCATTTGGCCGCAATTAGATAGAGCACCGTATACAGACCTGCACTTGCAAATAGCACTATCCAGACATTGGCACTTACAAACGGCAACAACACCCTGATCAAAATTAATATCACGGCACTGACCGCAAGTATCGACAACAATTCTTTAGGGAAAAGCTCCTTTAACCGTACATCGAAATACTTGGCCACAGCCATCAATGCAGCCAAAACCAGCCCTATGCGGCAAATTGTGGAGACCACACATACGCCGACTGCGCTTGGTATTAGCAACACACTGGCATATTCCAACACAACCACAGCCAATGCATTCCACATATGCAGATTTGAATAGAGCTTCACCTGACCAGTATTTATTAGCAAGGGGGCAAACGCAATAATACTGAAAAAAAACGATATATTCTTAATACGAAAATATATGGCCGACACTTCATAGGCTTGCCCATACAAGGCAACCATAAGGGTATCCGCAAAGAAAATGCAATATATCAACATCGGATATATTAGCATTCCCGACTTATAGAACACATTCTTCCATAAAGGATACATCTCTTTTCGCAAATCAACATTTTCATGGCTCATCCGCGAAAATATAGGAGACAACACCGTAGTTGTCGCTGCCACAATCATACCGACAAACGGGAGTTCCATTGCTCCATTTGAAAATTCGGCGAAAGTTACTTTTCCATACCAACGACTTACAAAAAAGGAATCTGCGGAATTGATTACCAAAGCCCACAGGCTGCCCAGTAGCAGTGGTATAGCAAATTGGAATATCTCCTTGTACGTAATGTTGCATTTTTCATGTCCTGCAGTCCTCACTGGGTAGTATTTCAATGCCAATGCCAAAAAAAACATTAGCAATGACGCAATGTCAAATCCAACAATAGCTTCCTTGTACCCATATCCACACATCATTACGGGCAATGCCACACAAAGCAACATCAAGACTCTTGTAAGCAATGTATAGATTGCCATAAAGGCATTCTTCCTATAGGTTGCAAGTATACCGTCAAGCCCTTGCGTAGGCAACATAAGCAATGGTACTGGCGAAAACAGCCGCAAGGCCTCCTCCAGGTCTGGATTGTCCAACGACAAGGCTATCGGCCTGGCTGCCAAGAACAGGAACAGGGAAAATACCGCTCCCGTCGCCAAGAACAGACCGTTCAGCTTGTTTATCAAATGCTTCGCCTGATCAATCGGCACCCTGGGCAAGAAATACGAGAATGTCCTTGGCAACCCCAGCAAAAAGACGGTCAATAATGTATTATAGACATACATCACCTGACGGTAGGTACCATAGTCGCCTTTGCTGAGATAACGGCTCAATATCATGGAACTCACAATACTGAATCCGAATGACAATAGGCTTCCTAAGGCCAACCATGCCGTTTGCTTGGTATTGTTGGTTGCCATCAGTCTATTTCTAACGCCTGTTTCTCTATTTGCTTCAACACCTTTGCCGGATTTCCCGCAATGACCACATTCCCTTCCGGAAAGCTTTTGGTTACTACACTTCCAGCTCCTACCACAGTATGATCGCCCAGCATAACTCCTGGCAATATAACTGAATTCATTCCCACCCAGCACTTGCAGCCCAATTCTATAGGCAGAGCCTCACCCCGCTCGTCAGGATTAGTGAGGTTATGATTTTGCGTAATCAACCCCACATTGGGGCCAATATAGGTTCCCTTTCCGATCCGAATAGTTGCGAAGGCCTGATAATAGATTCCAAAACTCTGAAAATTGTTAAGGTCATCAGCATGGAAATGGATGTTTTCCGGCATCACACAATGGCAACTGGCGGACACCGGCCACCTTGCACTTCTGTTTATGCCTTTCACCTTCTGTCTGAAGAAACAAGACCATACCCACTTATGCCCCTCCGAAAACGGATTTGCAAACCACCTCGACTTGCGCCACTCTTTTCCATAAACCATACGGCCTACCGTTTGGCTAAACAGGAAATAGCACACGCGCCTGATGGCTTCAACTGGATGGGCAAGCAGGTATCTCCAGTACATTCGAACCTCACTCCGCTTCTGTTACTACAATCTTCCATCCACCATCTCTCGTGGCATGATGGCTTTCACGTCGTAGATGACATGGTTGGGTTTGAGCAAGGCATCCATATCCACCTCATGTTTGCGGAACTCCCGATGACCTACCGCCACAATGGCAGCATCAAACTTGCCTTGGGGCAGTTCACTCACAATGTCAATACCATACTCATGTTTGACCACCGCTGGATTTGCCCAGGGGTCGTACACTGTGATATTCACATTATATTCCTTCAGGGCGTGGTAGATGTCTATCACCCTTGTGTTGCGCACGTCGGGACAATTCTCCTTGAAGGTGAATCCCATGATGAGGATGTCGCTGTGCAATACCTGTATGCCTTTCTTGAGCATCAGTTTGATGGTCTGGTCGGCCACATAGGCACCCATTCCGTCATTCATACGGCGGCCTGCAAGGATAATCTCCGGGTTATATCCCAACCTCTGGGCGCACTGGGCCAGATAGTAAGGATCCACCGAAATGCAATGGCCTCCGACCAATCCCGGATTCATCTTGATAAAGTTCCACTTGGTTCCTGCAGCTGCCAGCACATCCTGTGTGTCAATGCCCATCAATGTGAATATTTTGCTCAGCTCATTGACAAACGCAATGTTGATGTCGCGCTGCGAGTTCTCGATCACTTTGGCTGCTTCAGCCACTTTGATGCTGCTGGCACGGTGTGTTCCGTTCACCAATACCGTGTTGTACACCTTGTCCACCAACTCGGCAATCTCGGGGGTCGAGCCCGAGGTGATCTTCAATATCTTCTCCACCGTATGCTCCTTGTCGCCCGGATTGATACGTTCGGGACTATAGCCCGCGAAGAAATCGACGTTGTATTTCAAACCCGACACTTTTTCTATCACAGGTATGCAGTCGTCCTCTGTTACTCCCGGATACACCGTGCTCTCATACACCACCACGTCGCCTTTCGCTATCACTTTTCCCACGGTTTCGCTGGCACCTACCAATGGGGTCAGATCGGGATTGTTGTTGCGGTCCACAGGCGTGGGCACTGCCACCACATAGAAATTGCACGAGCGAATCTTCTCCAGGTCGGTGGTGCAAACAAAACCATGATTCTTTATGGCATCTTGCAGCAGGTCGTCCGCCACCTCAAGCGTAGCATCATGTCCCGCCATCAGTGCATCCACACGGGCTTGGTTCATATCGTACCCCACCGTCTCAAACTTGGTGGAGAACAGTCTTGCCAACGGCAAACCAACATAACCCAGACCGATAACTGCAATCTTTACATCCTTAATCTCTTTCATAGCAATGATATTAATTAGTTATTATTCTTGTTCTGTTAGCATCTACCCCTGCACGGCCTCACGCTCGGCATCGTCCCAGTAGGTCATTTGGCGGAACACGTTTTCCTCGTCCTTCCGCCTGCTTGCCACCTTCTGCTCTTCGACATACGCCAACACTTGGCGATATCTCTCGGTCATCCTGCCCCAGGTGTCTGCATCGATCGTCTCCACGCCTGCCAATACGCATAGCACATGGTAAGCATGCTTCCTGCGCTGCTCGGCGTAGCCTTTCCACAAACTATCCATTCTGCCGTGCAGCTCTTTCCAACTGCGGACAACACCCTGCTCCACATCTGCAATCAGCCGTTCCATATCCTGTCGCACAACCAACTGCCCACCTATGTTCACCCACGCTTTCTCTCGCTGGCCTTCTCCGAGCGAAGCCGGGGGCAATTGTTCTCCATAATGCTCTGTCAGGCTTTTCATTGCATACATCACCAGCATTTCCTCGTATGCTTTCAACCCTTCTGCGGCTTTCAGCACCACTGTCGGTCTCTTGCTTTTTTCCATTCCCCTGGCATACACCGTATTGCCCTCTGCCGCTTTCATCCATTCGCGAAGCAGTTCCCGTCCTGTCAGTATCTCTTCGGCTGTGTCGGGAGCCAGGTTGTCGAACTCAATATGCTGGGCTTTCACCACCCGCTTGTCGCGCTTGGCAAATTTCTTGCTGTTACGATCCATGGCATACATGTTGTACAGCCACCAATAGGCCGGCATCACCTCCAGCTGGTTCTTGCTCACGTTGTTGTTCACCAAGGCAAACGGCAGCTTGATGTCGAGTTCCGCCGGATAGTCGCCCTTGGCCAACAGGCAATAGCTTGCAAAACGGCTGGAATGCTTGAAACTGCAGCACAGCCCGGGCCAAAAGCCCCGCCCTGCCGCCAGCTCGTTGTCGGCCGTGCGCGAGTTGTGGTTGCTCCCTATCGTGCCACCGGCGGCGATATTGCTCTGTCCCATAATCAGACCAGCTATCAGGAACGAGTTGTTGTGGTGCTGCTCGTGGGCCGGGAAGATGATGCTGTTGCCCACCTCGCAGCGCGCCAACGTCGAGTTGTCGCCAACCACGGTGTCGTTCAGCCGGAGTCCCATCTCCAGATGCACATGCTCTCCCAAGAGGAAACGCAACGCCATCACCCCGTGTTCCAGTGTGCATCCGTAGCCCACCACACCGTCGCTCAACACAATACAGCCGTCCACACAGGTGGGGTCATCCTCTTTTGAACGGACAACCACATTCCTGATGGCTTTGCAGTTCTTCACCACACACCCGTCGCCCACTCTTGCCCAGCGGCCGCCGTCTGCCGACAGCACTTCACCAGTGAACTGTTCCAGCTGGGACATAAAAAGCTTTCTCCCTCTGTAGCGGGCCCACATATATGCATCGCCGATGGTCATACCCGGGAAAGGACGTATTTTTCTCCCCCCGTTCTCGTTCATCGGTTCCAACCATGCCATTGCTTCCGGGCCTCGCCCTGCCGTCATCTCTTCTATGTTGAACAGCAAGGTTCCATTGCCAATCGCATAGCCCGACAACATGCGCACATTGTGGATGGCCACATGGTCGCCCACCTCCACATCGGCCAGTGCCGAATGGTATATGCCCTCGCGGAGCGACAGGCCGCCTTTCTGCAGCCTGCCCTTTCCCTGTGAACCGAGCTTCACCTCACCGTCGAACGTGCTGTTCCAAACACACTCGACACTGAACGGCCCGGCCACCTGCACGCTGCCCCAGTTGTCCGACAGGTTGCCCTGCCGCTCCAACTGCGCCACCTCGGCTGCCGTCAGCCTCCGATACGTCCACTCCATCGCTTGCTCAATACAGGTTGGCATAGTGCACCACAGTTCCCTCAATCTGCTGTTTGTCCTTGAAGTACTGGTAGGTGCTAATCTTCAGTTCCACCGTGGCCTCTTCGTCGCACACCACCGTGGCATGGGGGTGCATCTGCAGCATGCTTGAGGTCCACATGTGGTTCACCCCTTCCTCTATCATGTGGTGCAATGCACGGGCTTTCTTGGGTCCGTTGCAAAGTATCAGCACCTCACGGGCATCCATCACCGTGCCCACACCCACTGTCAGCGCTTGCTTCGGAACCTGCTTCTCGTCATTGTCGAAGAAGCGGCAGTTGGCCTGGATAGTATTGGTGGTGAGCGTCTTGATACGGGTGCGGCTGCTCAGGCTCGAACCCGGCTCGTTGAAGGCTATA
>ERZ842401.2146-NODE-2146-length-26766-cov-4.212347_pt1 | contig 26766 bp, 19 predicted proteins | sample MGYA00521270_ERZ842401 | MGnify/ENA primary metagenome ERZ842401 (study PRJEB31892, sample SAMEA3878208) | bioreactor metagenome | biome: Moose rumen | place: Sweden | collected 2011-10 | study: EMG produced TPA metagenomics assembly of the PRJEB12797 data set... | reverse complement strand
ATTAAAAAGTGTTCGAGAGAAAAATTCTTTGTTCCAATAATTTTGCATCTCAACAATAAAGCCACGACCTTTATTATCAGTACAACGGACATCAACTATTGAATATTTTTTTGCTGGATTTTCGGGGACGTTTTCGGCAGTTAGATATTCTACTTTTTCAATTGTCATGCCTTCGGGTAGCGGCAATAAGGCATTTAAAAGGCTTTTAACAAGATTTTCATGCTCGCCAAAAACCTTTTTGAAGGTTATATCTACCTTGGGATTAAGGTATTTAGACATAATGGATTGCAATTTTATTTGTTTGACGCAAAGATAATGGAAGTTTTTGGGAATTGCAAAAATACCATCAACTTTAACAAGCACAATCTTCATTTAACGCAAAAATTGACGGATAATTACTTTTTAAAGTCAAGATTTTTCATTTATTTTGCACTATAAAACCATGATTGGCAAATTATAAAAAAAATGTTCAAAATTGGCAACATAGAAATAGACCATTTTCCATTAATTCTCGCGCCGATGGAAGATGTTACTGACTTGTCGTTTAGACATATCTGCAAAAAATATGGAGCAGACCTTACTTACACCGAGTTTATAGCAAGCGAGGCGTTGGTCCGCAACGTCGATAAGACAATAAAAAAAATGACAATCAACGATTCTGATAGACCCGTCGGAATACAAATCTATGGTCACGACCCTGTCAACATGGTATTGGCAGCCAAACTTGCAGCAGAACGAAAACCCGACCTAATCGACATTAATTGTGGCTGTCCTGTAAAAAAAATTGCAACACGCGGAGATGGTGCAGGATTATTACAAAATATTCCATTAATGCTAAAAATAGCAAAAGATGTTGTTAATGCTGTTCCTGATATTCCTATTACAGTAAAAACAAGACTCGGGTGGGACAATAATTCTAAAATAATAGTAACCCTTGCTGAGCAACTACAAGACACTGGTATTAAAGCACTTACAATACACGGTCGTACAAGAATGCAATTATACAAAGGGCAAGCAGACTGGACGCTTATTGGACAAGTAAAAAACAACCCTCGCATGAAAATACCAATAATAGGTAATGGTGATGTAACAAGTCCTCAAATTGCAGCCCAAATGAAAGACCGCTATGGCGTTGACGCTATAATGATAGGGCGTGCGGCGGTTGGCTGCCCATGGATTTTTAAAACTACCTCCGAATATCTTCAAACTGGCATATTACCACCAGAACCTTCTGTAAAAGAACGCGTAGAATTGGCTTTATATCAACTAAAAACTGGTATGGAATGGAAAGGTCAAACAAGAGGTATATTGGAAATGCGTCGTCATTATTCGCAATATTTTAAATCATTACCAGATTTTAAACCATATAGAATGAAACTTGTAACTTCTACCAATCCCGAAGAAATAGCCGCCATACTTGAGGAGATTGCCAACGTATTCGGATAATCAATCGCCCCAACGATAACCGTCATTATCAATCCCAATATGCGACAATATTCTATCAACCACAGTATCAACCAATTGAAACAATGTTTTGGGTAACGAATAAAACGACGGAGATGCTGGCAGTATAATAGACCCTGCCAAGGTAAGGGTTTCCATATTGCGTATATGAACAAGGCTATAAGGTGTTTCTCGTAAAACGATAACCAATTTTTTACGCTCTTTTAAAGCAACACCAGCAGCTCTAATTATAAGGTTATCATCAATTCCCGCTGCAACCTTAGCCATAGTAGCACCACTGCATGGACATATAACCATAGCATCGGCAACATTACTACCCGACGCTATGGGAACACTAAAGTCATCGTATTTAAAAACTTTACATTTGTTAGGAAAAGTAACATTATCCAATCCAAGCTCTTCCATAAAAATTTTTAGTCCATTGACAGAAAAAACCACATAAACAAAATCTACTTGTTGCGACTGACATAATTTTTCTATCAAACGGTTAGCATAAATTGCACCACTCGCACCTGTTATTGCAACTGTAACCTTCATTATTAATCGTTGTCGTGTTATTTTGGTTGTTTGTATAGGTGTAACTTCTTTTCTTCCGAATTATAAATACAAAGAGTGTTGGTTTCGCTTTCAACATCAAAAATTAGCAATCCGTCAGATGGTAGCAACTCATATTTGTTAACTTGATATTGCTTACCATTGGTAGATGTTCGCAAATATGTATTGCCAAGAAACCATCCCCCACCCTTTTCGCCTGCAGGAATAACACGTATCTTAACCTCATTATCAAATTTTATAGTTAAACTTTCGGGTGTATTGTCAAAAAAAACAAGCAATCGACATTGCCTATCAAAACTACTACGCAACACGCACGCATAATCAAGAATATCATTGTCGTTAATCATAGCCGTTGCAGTTCCATTATATTCAAGACTATTCTGAGTATCTGCCGTTATTCTCCATGCAGTGGTTGCATTACGGAAAAATTTATTTTCTACAAAATATTTCCACAAAATAAGTTTATACTCTGCTGGTGTTTGCTTATTGGCTTCCTTGGTAGCAAACATTGAATTTATTTGCTGATAAATTTTTGGCGATACAAGATGATTTTTGGGAATATACCCCTTTATACCACGTAACGACTGAGCCTCAACCCAAGCCAACCCGTTTCGTTGGGTTTCAGGTTTATCTGGAGTAAGCCTAACCGTTTCACCATAATTAAGGTCGTCGGCTTTGGTGGCAGCAAGACTGTCGGCAGTATAAAGCGATGCATTGTTGGATATTACATGCATAACCGACTGTCGTCCAAATGTATAAACCGATATAGCGATTGCTCCAACAAAAACAGTTGTCACAACAAGCAAAAGTAACGTCTGCCAAAAATTACCTGTGTTTTTTGCAGTTTCGGGTAATAACTCAAATATCTGCGTATTAAGATTTTGATTTTGAGTCTGCTCTGGCTGCAAAGTTTGCTTTATATCAAGTGCAAAAGCATTGCAATCTTGGTATCTATCAAGCGGTTTTTTGGCTACAGCACGATAAATTATATCTTCCATCTGGGGCGAAACTCCTGCATATATCGATGACATTGGCGGCAACGGATCGTTAATTATCTTGTTATAAATCTCATATTCAGATAGTTTAGAATCATAAGGATGTTGACCAGTTAGCATGTGAAAAAAAGTTATACCAAGTGAGTATATATCAGTGCGTCTATCAAGAGGTTGCCCCTTTACCTGCTGCGGACTCATATAAAGTGCCGTTCCAACCTTTGTACCTGGTTGAGTGAGATGCAAATCTGGTTCTGAAAGCGACTTAGCAATTCCAAAATCAAGAATTTTTATATCATCTTGAGGTGTAATTATAAAATTGCCAGGTTTTATATCTCGGTGAATTATGTTTTGGCTATGCATATAGCCAATAGCATCAAGCATCTGTAAAAAATATTTTACAGCACGTTTTTCGGGAATTGGTCCCGATTCTGTTTTAAGGTAGTCGTCAAGCGGAGTACCTTGCAATAGTTCCATTACTATAAAAGTGCCGTATTCGCAAACAATGTAGTCGTATATGCTAACAATATGTGGATGTTTTAGTTTTGACAGAATAACGGCTTCATTTTTAAATCGCTCTTTAACACCTTCTTTTTGTTCGAGCAGTGGATTTAGTTGTTTTACTGCCGCACGCCGTCCTAATAGCATGTGTACACCTTCATATACACTGCCCATGCCGCCCTCGTCAATTAGCTGGTCTATTTTATAATTTCCCAGCCGCCGTCCTATTAATGAGTTTTGTTGCATCAGTAAGGTATTATTATTTTTATACCAGGAGCTAATGGCTCGTTGTTAAGTTTATTTGCTTTTTTTATTCTTTGTGCTGACGTACCATATAGTTTTTCGAGTACAGCCAAATTATCATAATAACGAGTTGTAAAAATTTTCTTAACAGGCAATTGTACAAAATTCTTTTTGTTGGCAATTATAATTATAGCATCTTTTGATGCAACATTAAACACTTCCAATAACGAATCTGCCAACTCTGGACTTTCTATCTGTATTTTTACAAATTCTTCTTTTTTGTCGTTAGCCATAACAAAATCTTGGTTATTATTATGTACTTGCCTCATATAATAAACGCCTATCAACGTTGCCAATAATAATACAACTATAAAAATCTTGACATTGAAATGTGCGTTGAACTTATAATGTTTCTTATGTCCATCTGTAAAATTATTAACGTTATAAAACTTTACAAGCTGAAGCGTTATATTATCTTTTCCTCCATTTTTTATAGCATTTTTCATCAACTCCATTCCTTTACTCTCTATGTAGCCGCGCTTTGCAAGTGTTGCCTGAATATCTTGCTCTCCCACCATGTTATAAAGGCCATCTGTGCAAAGCAACAACAAATCTCCATCAGAAGGAGATATTGGCTTACGACAAACATGAGGTTTTTGGGTTGGTGTCATGCCCATAGCTCTTATTAATTCGTTTTTACGAGGATGAATTTCTGCTTCTTTTTGGGTAATTTTGCCTTCATTAACCAACTGTTGTACATAACTATCATCTTCGGTTAGGCGTTGCAACTTGCGGTTATGCATATAATAAATGCGCGAATCTCCCATATAGGCAAAATAAATTTTGTTGTTTCTAACCAATGCAAGCACAACTGTACTGCCCATCCCTGCACAACTATTATCAATCCGTGCCTCTTCAAAGATTCTATTTTGAGCGTAATCAAGCGCATCTTCAAGTGCATTGTTAACATCTCGATAATAAAAGTTTGAAAAGAAAAACTTTACCGAATTTACTACCGTCTGAGAGGCTTTATCCCCGCATGGCAATCCACCAATACCATCGCATACTACAAATACATGTCCGTTGACAGTGTCGAAATATCCAAGATAATCTTCGTTGCGACTCCGCACCATACCCTTGTCGGTTAGGCTAATGTAATAAAAGTTGGCAAGTTCTTTGGTTTGGGACATAATTATCAGTATTTTAGTTTTGCAAATATAGCACCAAACCTAATAATATCACCAGTGTGTACTTTGTTTTTTTCTATACGTATATCATTGACAAACACACCATTAGTACTATTATTGTCGGTAATATAAAAAAAACCACCCTCATAACTCAAAGTGGCATGCCGTCCTGATATTGTTCTATTATTTATAACAATATCATTATCGGCATTGCGTCCAATTGTCATCACAAGTTTGGTAAGATCAAACGAAGATTGTTCGCCATCGCATTCTATTAGTATTTTGGGAATTATTTTTCCACTGCCAATAAGCGTTTCGCCAGCGTTAAAATTGTCAAAAGAGTGTACTACACTAATTGGATGTTTGCGATATTTATCAAGTTCTTTTTTTAAAACCCTATTTTGGTGTTGAATTTCTCGCACACGCTGTATTTCTTGAATACTAATACTTTTTAGTACTTTGCGACGAGCCAACCAATATAGCAACATTATAACTGCTAAAACTGCCAACAAAGCCACACTAACAACTGTCAAAGGATGTTGCCCAAATATGCCTTCATAATGTGGATTGCTAAAACTCCCCTGCACAATGTTTCCTTGAAACTTCATTTCAAAGGTATTTATCATTCCACGCTGCGATGTGGCAAACTGTGCCACAAAAACCGATGTTTGTTTTTTGGGATTGTTTTTTGATGTTTTTTCAAACATTTGGGCAAGCCGTTGTTCTAACGTTCCTTGCTGAAACATCGAAAACGAACCTCCTGACAATTCTGCCATTCTTAATAAATCTTTTTGTGCATTTTGAGATTTACTATCATACATCAACACATTGTAATATACTTGACCGTTTCTAATGGTATTAAAAAATGATTCGGGAAGTTCCAACATATTGCCAAGATTAAGACCTCTACCTATAAAAAAAAGTATCTTAGTATTGTTGGAAGGCGCAATTTGCTGTGCATACGTAGAAACTTCTTCAAGACTTTCAAATAATTGGTTGTCTATAAAAGTGCTATCTGTATTGGGAACAAACTGCTTTGACACCATTTTTTTTAATATTTGAAAATTTCCCGTTGGCTCTGCATTTATGTAACATACGCTACCACTTTTTGGTGGTTTAATTCCATAATAAAGTATATTTATCTTGTCGTTTTCCTTAGCCATGTCTATAATACTATTAAGGCTTGCATACAACTCGTCAAAAATTTTATTTTTTGTAAAAAAATAAGAGTTTTCTATCAAAACAATGTATGTATTGCCCTCATTATCATCTTTTTCTTCGGATACAGACGACAATTTATATTCTATCTTGTTTCCATTTTCAAATATTTCTAAATTAGATGGGATTTGTTCGCTTGTTTCAACAGAAAACCGAACTTTTATCTCAGGAAAACCGCTCTCATCAACATCTCTTACAATTATGCCTTGCGATTGACAAACCGTAGCTATCAACACTAACAATAAAATAACTATATATCTTGACATAATTGTTTTTTAGTTTACAGCTTTGTTAAAATTAGTTTCCTTGCTTGCCTTTATTGTTTCTTTAACCACAAGCATTGTGTCGCGTTGATAATAAAACTTGTTATCAACCACACCTTTAACGCTTACCCAATCGTTTACAACTGGCAAAAAATCGTTGGTAACTACATTAATACGTCTGCCATTTTGTTTAAGAATAAAAAAACTTAAATCCTCAAGTTTTATGGCACTAACAACACGACCTTTTATCTTTACTTCTTTGTCTTTAAACTTGGCTGGATGGTCAACAATTACGGCTATTGGCGTGGTACACGAACACAGCACAACAGACATAATAACCAACAATAGTATTTGCCTAAGTTTCATTTTTACTGACAATTAAGTTTATAATTTTTAACAAAGATAAAAAAAAACACATTATCTTGCAAATAATTTTTTAATGCAATTGTTTTCTCTTTGCAACAAAATATGGAAACTGAAGATATTTAGCAATTGCAGCTGCTTTTTGAGTTAGGTCTACATATTGGCTTGTACCATTTTCATAAAACTCAGATGCAATTTGACAATAACGCATTGTCCAATAATTGAAAGTATTGGCTGGTAACAACTCGCGCCTTACAAGTTCAATATGAGAAAAATAACGTCGTGCTTTGTTTTCGCGCCCATCTCTAAGCAACGCTTGAGAATATATTAGCAGTGTTTGAATATTGTATTCGTCCCAAAGGATCGAAAAACTTTCGTATTTTTCAGACAACACTGCACATACTTCTTCCACAACTTTAAATTTTCTGCACACCGACAAAGTATCAAGTAGAATTAACGAGTTATAATCAAAACTTTTACCATCATTTATCATTGACCTGTAATATTCTTTTGCAAATTGTGCAACATATTGCAAAACAGCTGTTGGTACTTCTTTTTCTATATTTTCGAGATAGATAAGTTGCGCTGCCAGTTCAATAGCATGAATATTTGCTGGCATATCACCACAAGAAAGACTTTTTATTTCTTCATAATATTTGGCAATACCCTGACGACTTTTGTTGAAAAGACTCTGAATAAGTTTTAAAAAACGACCAAAAATCAATTGTGAAGGTTGATTAGCATATTTAAGAAAATATTGTTCAAGTGCATGCCCATAAAATCCATTAAGATTGTCTATATCACAAAAATCCATATAATAATAAGCACGTGCATCGGCATCTTTTGCAAAATGCTCAAGCACTTTATCTCGTTCGTTGGGCTGAAACTTTCTTAATTCTATGCCAACAATATTAACAAGGCGTTTTCCAACATCAGATTTTTCTCCTTCAACCTGAAAATACTCTTTCGCCAACTTAAATATATCTTTTACAAGAGTAATTTGTTTTTCCTTAAACGAATATTTTATTATCCACAATACAATTTGATATTTCAAAACAGGATTTTTATGATAAAATGTGGATACTTTTTCTAATAATTTTTCGGTAAAACCATATTTTCTTAGCCAATGATTAGCCAAAAGAAACTCAAACAAAATACTATGAGAAAATTTTATGTATGTTTGTGGAACAAGAAACTTTCCAATATGTTTGTATTCGTAAATAATACCATCGTCTATAAGATTAGCATACTCATGAGTATAACGTTGAAGAAATATTTCTATGTTGTCTTTAACTGCATAATCAGAGCCAAGCCCATAATTTGAACCTTGGAGTATTTTGTCAATAAGTTCTATATTTTGCGCCCCTTCTGGTGGTTCTATAATTTTGCGTTTCATATATTCACGCAACAAGTCTATATCGCTTATGCTATCGGGACGTGTTTGCGCAAGTGATATGTAGATGTGCAAAAAATATGGTATGCGCGCAATATTAGAAAATCCACCGTGCATAAACATTGCAATATGAGAAAAATCGTAGGCATTGTTGCTCATTAAAACTTGTTCAACTTCTTGCATCTTTAAAGGCGGAACATTGGCAGAAATTCGAGGGTTTGTTGAAAATTCAACATCAAACCAACATTTTTTTAAATTAGCAGACTCGTTAATCATCTTGCACAATCTTGACCAAAGGTCTGGACGTGCGGTAAACACCATTTTTATATATTGTTGACCACTATTGGCGGCAATAACACGCACAATGTTTTCAAGTAGGTGAATACGACCATTTTGTTGCAATTCATTAAGACCATCAAAAAAAATTACCATACGGCCACACATGCTTTCTGGATTACGATCAAAATAATCCATAAACGATTTGTTGACAGAATATCCAAGCAACGACAGCAAAAATTCTTCAATATCAAACTCGCTGCTTTTCAAATCTGTTATTACTGCACAATCTATTAACCATACAATATCATCTTGATATACAGCATTATCGTAAAGAAAATAATCATAAACCAAACTGGCTACAATTGTAGATTTTCCATACCCACCAGGAGCAATAAAAGCCGTGGCTGTTTTATCCGAGTCCATAAACTTTTCAAATTTCTGACCAGCAAACTTGCGTCTAACTGTATTTTTTAGTTCAACGCCCATTCTCGATGTTATGGAATAGTAATTTCGCAAAGAAATTAACCTTGCTTTTCTCTGAATTTGCAACCAAACTTCTTTTGATTTTATGTCTTGCTCACGGTCTTTTTTGGCAGAAACAAAAGCCTCAAAATCGGCAAAACCAACGTATGCCGACAAAGAATTAAGTGTATATTTTGAAGGATTGAACGATGAATTAACCAAATTCCAAAGCCGCTTAATTGTGGTTTGACTTATCTTTGCGCCTGTTTTTTCAAACACCACATCCGACAATAACACACAATCCTTTGCGTACATAATTCTACCGCCGAACTTTTTTTCTACAGCGCATCTCAATAGTTCAATATCCTCTTTTTCAAAATTTTCCAAAGCCGTAGTTTATACAAAATCAGCGGTAAATTTAAATGTTTTTTACATAGACAAAAAAAAATTTCAATTAATATCCAAAATATCTTTTCAAAATCTGTTTTTTTTAACCTTTATAAAATAACTTGCGCCTTAAGTAGTATAGCAAACTTAGAAATATCTTGATGGTCTAAATACGTTAACCGCCATAAGCCATCAACTCTAAAAAATTTAAATATATTCTCTATTCCAACACCACACTCCAAGTAAGGCTTATTAACATTGCCAAGAGTTGTTGGGAAATCAAACAATGCATTTTCGCGGCTATTTTTTTCAGAAATTTCTCCAACAAGCCCCTTTGCATAAGCAATTTCGCGCCATTTTAACTTACGCATTAACGGTATTCTATTTAAGAAAAAGCCATTAAAATGATGTTCCAACGTTGCTGACAGGTATGTATCGGAAGCAAATTCATAGAGATTCATCAAGTTAAAAGCATAGGAATCAAACACATAAGTTTCGTTACCTTCGTGCAACTTTAACAACGGAAAAGGCAATGTGCCAATTATTTTGCCACATTCAATTATCCATTTTAACCTTCCTATTGGATTTATAGGTTGCATTTGGCTGGCTATGGCTATAAAACGATAATAGTTATCGTATTTGCCATCATTATCCCAAACACCAGCAGTTGCAGAAACATCAAAAGTTGGATACTTTGAACCCATACTTGCTCTTAGGAAATCTCCATCAACATATTTTTCATCATAAGCGTAGTGTGTTGTCAACGTAGCTTCGTAACTGGTTATATGTTTAAAATACTTATTTAGGCTTTCGTTTTGAAATGGAATAATTTTACTTGGATAAAGTTTTTTGTATTGCAGATTAATAAAATTACTAAAACCTTGAAAATGCTCATGCTCGTAAGTATAGTCTAACGAACGATTAAGCAACATGTGATCATTGGGCTTACGTTTCAATATTGTGGCAAGTATATTATCTTCGGTAAATGCATTGAGACTTTTTCCAAGTTGCTCATAATCATACTTATACTGAATTTCCATTGTACGCCTCGGATTGCGATTGAGCAGATAAAGAGCTCCTAACCCATATTTTAACTTTTCATCTTTTAAACCGTATGCCACATATCCATTAAACCTAACATCGCTACTAAACTTTAAACTTGTGCGACCGCCAACACGAAACCGACATCCTTCTATAGGATTGCTACTAAAAGTTTTGAAATAAGGACCGTATTCAAACCAACCTTTTGTTACCCAATATCCACCAATAAGCATGTTAACAGTGTTGGTTATAGTATGAAAAATTGGCACCTCTTTTATTGAGTCAACCATTTGGTAAATGTTTTGCTCTTTTTGCGAAAGTTTTTCGTGTCGCGCGGCATTCCAATAAGCAGTATCACGATTTATTGCACCTTCCTCAACTATTGACTCGGTTGAAGCCGCAGAAGTAAATGTATTTTCGGGAAAATCAGGATTTATTTCTATGTTTCTACGCGTCATTGTTCGCCGACCAAACAATCCCATGGTATTGTCGGTAAGATTAAAATCTAAAAATAGTTCCTCTTTTTCAAGAAACCAAATACTATCGGTATATTTATACTCTTGAGTTACAATGAGATTGTTAATATAGTTGAGATTAACATCTTTACTCATAGTTGCTTTTACCTTTTTAACAGCCCAAGTAGAGTCGTTAATCCACAATTCTCCAGTAAAGGTAAATTCTTGTTTTCTTTTGGGTTTAAACGATAAATGATAAATATATTTACCCGTTTCGTCGTATAAACTATCAAGAAGATAATATTTATAGTTTAGTTTCCAATAATCCGACACAGGTGAAACAAAATCGTGTCCAAACGCTGGTATGTAGTTATCATAAATATTTACATCAACGTACATTTGTCCCGTATATTGCGACAAACTCGAACGTTCCACCCCTGAAATGCGACTTGCCTTTATCACTTCTTTCATTTTTTCTGGCGATGACTTATGATATACATCAGAAAGGCTTTCGGTTATAAAAACTGGTAAATAAACCTTGCCTGTTTCGGCGGAAGTGTCGGCATAATTAAACACAAAATCAAAGTTTTTTAATATTTTTTTTTTCGCCCCACTGCTCCTTAACATTGTTAATATCAAGCTCCATTTTGTTATAAACCTCATATTTATAACTTTGAAATCTATCGGGGTTGTTCTTTTTTCTATTAGCTTCTACATTACGCATTATTCGCCATGCTGGATTTTCGCCAGGATGAACAACAATTTCGTCCATCTCGTATGTTTCGGGATCAAGCTGAATATCAAGTTCTTGAAAAGCATCTCGTTGGATTTTCATACTAACAGGAATGTAGCCTACCATAGAAAAAGAAATGGTATCACAAGGTATCTTAGTTTGTAAAAAATACTTTCCATCAAAGTCGGAAATTGTTCCCACGGTAGTTCCCTTAAAACTTATGTTTACAAATGGTAGAGGTTCACCTGTGGAAACATCTGTTATTGTACCACGTACTTTTGTTTGTCCATAAAGTTCTGCCGCACAAGATATTAGTATTATGATTAATACAAGTTTTGTTAAATTGTTCATATCGCGTTTTGGTTATTTGGTGCGGCGCAAAATTAATATTTTTTTGCAATACTTTTTTCTAAATTTGTTAGATTTACACTATTTAACAATTGTTTAACCCAACTTCATTTTTAAATAATCTTTTTTTGCAATAAAAAATTATACCATGCTTAAATAATTGAGAAATCAGAAATTATAATTTGATAACACAATTAACAAACTCTGACAAACAATAAAAGGTTGTCTCTAAAATGGAAACAACCTTTTATTTATCTACTTAAACTGTTACATTAGATAATTGTGCAACCAGAACAAGGTTTCAGTTGTTTAAAAAAGTCGTTACCTTTGTCATCAACCAAAATAAATGCAGGGAAATCTTGAACTTTGATTTTCCAAATTGCTTCCATTCCAAGTTCGGGATATTCAACACATTCTATTGATTTTATGTTGTTTTGAGCCAAAATAGCAGCCGGTCCGCCGATAGAGCCGAGATAGAATCCGCCATGCTTTTTGCAAGCGTTTGTAACGGCTTCGGTTCTGTTTCCTTTTGCAAGCATAATCATTGAGCCGCCATGGTCTTGAAACTCGTCAACATACGGATCCATTCTGTTTGCTGTTGTAGGACCCATTGAGCCACAAGGCATTCCTTCGGGAGTTTTAGCAGGTCCTGCGTAGTAAATCGGATGGTCTTTCATGTATTGCGGAAGGTCTTCTCCTGCATCAAGTCTTGCTTTGAGTTTTGCATGTGCAATATCGCGTCCAACGATGATTGTGCCGTTGAGCGATAGACGTGTTGCAACGGGATATTTTGTAAGTATTTTGCAAACTTCGCTCATTGGTTGGTCGAGGTCGATTTTTACGGCGTTGCCTTCGCCAGCGTTGCGAAGTTCTTCGGGGATAAGTTCGGTTGGATTGTCGTCCATTTTTTCAATCCAAATACCGTCTTTATTGATTTTGGCTTTGATATTTCTGTCAGCAGAGCAACTTACTCCAAGACCAATCGGACAACTTGCGCCATGTCTTGGCAGACGTATTACTCTAACATCGTGAGCCATATATTTTCCACTGAACTGTGCGCCAAGACCAATTTTGTATGCCTCTTGAAGAAGTTCTTTTTCGAGTTCAACATCGCGGAAAGCACGTCCTGTTTCGTCGCCTGTTGTAGGCAGCGAATCGTAGTAGTGTGTTGAAGCGAGTTTTACGGTAAGAAGGTTCTTTTCGGCTGACGTTCCACCAATTACAAATGCAATATGGTAAGGAGGACAAGCCGCTGTGCCAAGCGATTTCATTTTTTCTACCAAGAAAGGTACAAGAGTGCCGGGGTTTTGGATTCTTGCTTTGGTTTCTTGATAAAGGTATGTTTTGTTTGCTGAACCACCGCCTTTTGTTACCATAAGAAATTTGTATTCCATACCTTCTGTTGCTTCGATGTCGATTTGTGCGGGGAGGTTGCAACGTGTGTTTTTCTCTTCATACATCGAGAGAGGGGCGTTTTGAGAGTAGCGTAGATTGTCTTGTGTGTATGTGTTGTAAACACCTTTGGCAAGATATTCTTCGTCGCAGAATCCTGTCCACACTTGCTGACCTTTTTCGCCATGGATAATGGCTGTACCTGTATCTTGACAAAGAGGAAGTTGACCTTTTACCGATACTTCGGCGTTGCGCAAAAATGTTAAAGCAACGTATTTGTCGTTTTCAGAGGCTTCTGGGTCGCGAAGAATTTTTGCAACTTGCTGGTTATGAGAACGTCGTAACATAAATGATACATCGTGAAAAGCCTGTTGCGAAAGTTTTTCGAGAGCCTCGGGCGATACTTTTAGTATTGGTTTGCCTTCAAATTCGCTTACCGAAACGCCTTCTTTTGAAAGAAGATAATATTCTGTTTCGTCTTTGCCCAACTGAAACATTGGGGCGTACTTAAAATCTGGAATGTTTGCCATATTTTTTATGTTGACTGTTTGTTAATATGTCTGCAAATTTATATTTTTTTTGTAAACCATAAAAGTTATAATAAAAATTATTTTTTCTGGGTTAGTTATAGCAACAACCAAGTTAGTGATAACAAATTTCTTTAACTATAAAATACCAAAAATAACAACACAATAACCACTTTATTATATTTTTTTTACTTTTGCCAAAAATAAGTAAAAAAATGAAAAAAATATTCTTAGTTTTATTTTTGGTTATGAGCATTGACGTATGTTTTTCGCAAGAAACAACGCAATGTCCAACCGATCCCTACACACGAATTGGCAAATTGCCAAACGGACTTACCTATTACATTAGACACAACGAAAAACCTGAAAATCAAGCATGTTTTTATATTGCCCAACAAGTGGGTAGTATGCAAGAAGAAGACAATCAACGCGGACTTGCACATTTTCTCGAACACATGGCTTTTAACGGAACAGAAAACTTTCCCAAAAAACGCATTATAGATATGCTACAAGAAAATGGAGTAAATTTTGGAGGAGAATTAAACGCATACACAAGTTTTGACGAAACCGTTTATAACATAGACAAAGTTCCAACAAACAAAAATTCTTGGCTTATTGATTCTTGCCTTATAATCCTAAGTGATTGGAGCCACAGATTAACTCTCGATAATAAAGAAATAGACAACGAACGAGGAGTAATCCATTCGGAATGGAGAATGCGTACTGGCGCAAATTACAGAATGCTTGAACGCTCACTTCCAAGTCTTTATCCAAACAGCAAATATGCTCACCGTATGCCAATAGGCATAATGGATATTGTGGATAATTTTCCGTACAAAGATCTTAAAGATTACTACAAAACATGGTATTATCCTCATCATCAAGGAATTATTGTTGTTGGCGATGTTGATGTAGTAGAAATAGAAGAAAAAATAAAAAAATATTTCGGAAATTTTGAAACACCAGACAACGCACCAAAAAGACAATTTTATCCCGTACCCGACAATGATAAACCAATTTTTGTTGCAGAAAAAGACAAAGAACAAACCCGCAACCTTGTTTATCTAATGTTTAAAACCGATCCTGTAAGTTTTGAACAAAAAAACACGCTCGACTACATTCTCATCGACATTGTAACAAGCCTTGTTTCGCAAATGACCGATGATCGCTTTAACGAACTAATGCAAAATCCCGATGTTCCATTTGTTCAAGCAGGAGCAGACATATCAAACTACCTTGTTTCAAAAACCAAAGATGCATTTGAATTTCAAGCTGTTGCAAAAGATGGTAAAGAAGCAGAATGTCTACAAACACTTATGCGCGAAGCTCTAAGGATAAAAAAATATGGATTTTTAAACACCGAACTTCAACGCGCTAAGGCGGAATATGTAAGTTCTATGGAACGACTTTTTAGCAATAGAACAAAACAAGACAACAAATTTTACATCAACCGTTGCCTAAGAAATTTTCTCGACAATGAACCCCTACTATCAATAGAACAGCAATATAAATATGTTCAAGCATTTATGCCAACTATTACATTACAGATGGTAAACGCCATTGCACAAAAAATAATAACAAACGACGGAAAAAATCTTGTTGCTTTAATAATGCAGGCAGAAAAAGATGGTACGTCATACATTAACACCACCCAAATGCAACAAGCAATTAACGCAGCCGTAGCTGAAAACATTACCGCATACGTGGATAACACCAAAAACGAACCATTAGTAACAGACAACATTTCATTAGGAAAAATAAAAAACATCATCACCAATAGCGATGGCTTTGATACCGAAATTTGGACACTTGCCAACGGTGCTAAAGTGGTGATAAAAAAGACTGATTTTAAAGATGATGAAATACTTTTTGATGCCATACGTTTTGGAGGTTCAAGTATTTTTGATGTAGATGAAAATAATCTTGCTAATGTTAAGTTGTGTAGCAACATGGTTAATAACCAAGGACTTGGAAACTTTAACCTCAACGAATTATCTAAACATTTGGCAGGTAGTCAATGTAATGTAAGCCCTTATTTACAAAATACTGTACAAGGTTTTTCTGGACATACCACTCCAAACGATTTGGAAACAATGTTACAGATGCTATATCTCTATTTCACAAACGTCAATACTGACGAAAACGACTACCAAGCTTTTGTAACACAACAAAAAAACTCAATAAAAAACCGAACAGCAAATCCTCAAGCAGTATTCTCCGATTCTCTAATTAACGCACTTTTTAACAACAACATACGTAAAAGGTCGTTAACATCAGCCGACTTAGAAAAACTTGACAAAAACACTATGTTTTCTATGTACAAAAAACTATACGAAAACCCAGCATCTTTTACTTATTTCTTTGTTGGAAACATCGACACAGAAAAACTTAAACCTCTGGTTTGTAAATACATTGGCAACTTTAAGAAAAACAAAGAGAAAAATCCAACTTTTGTTGCAGGACGACAAGAATTTTATCAAGGTAAAAAAGACTTAATATTTACTCGCAAAATGGAAACCCCACAAGCACTAATCTACGATTACCTATACACAAAATCTGATTTTACTGCCAAAAACGTCGTTGTAGCACAATCGGCAGCAAAAGTGCTTGGCGAAATGTTTTTCAACGAAATACGCGAAGAAAAATCCATAGCATACAACGCTGGTGCATACAGCCAATTTGGACATTCTGAACAATTAGGGAAAGGCGACGATATAATAATATTTGCATGCCCCGTAAAACCAGAACACGCACAAGAGGCACAAGAAATAATGTATCGCATTTTAAAAACCGTTGCCAATGATGGATTTGACGTTTCTCTATTGGATAAAGCAAAGGAATACTTTATTAAACATTATCAAGAAACCCTCAAAAACAATAATTATTGGCTCGAAGTGATAAAAGATTGGCATATTTACAATACAGATATACACTCTCAATTTGTAGAAGTTGTAAATTCAACAACTGAACAAGACATCAAAAACTATTGCCAACACCTACTTAATAACTACAACCACGTTAATGTTATGATGTTGCCGGAATAAAAAAAACTAATATTAAAGATGAACATTTTATACGATTATCAAGCATTTTTTTATCAAACACATGGCGGAGTATCTAATTGCTTTGCCCAACTACTCGACAACATGCCTTCAACAGTAAATTTTACTGTCGGAGTAAAAGAATGTGAAAATGTACATCTTATAAATAAGGAATTCTGCCCGAAAATAAAACCAATACCCAAAATCCTTAAAGGACTAATGTCGCAGTTTAAATTTTCGGGCGGAGGATTCCTCTATCGCAATGCAAAAGGCGGGATTAAAATGAAACTCTCATCGCGACACCGCAACCGTAAATACTGCATTGAATTGCTAAAAAGCAGAAAATTCGACGTTTTTCATCCTACATATTACAGCGGCTACTTTTTAAACCACATTGGCAAAACTCCATTTGTAATCACTATTCACGACATGATTCACGAACTATACCCAAACTGTTTTGGATTAGACGGAAAAATGATAGTTGCACAAAAAAAACAACTTGCACAAAAAGCAGCCCACATAATAGCCGTGTCGCAAAACACCAAAAACGACATTATAGACATTCTTAAAATACCAGAAAGCAAAATTTCGGTTGTATGGCACGGCGCACCAGAAAATCCTGAACCAACTACAAACCCAAAACCAATAGTAGAAGGTCGCTATATTCTTTTTGTTGGCGCACGCAAAAACTATAAAAATTTTGCACCTTTTGTAACGCAATTTGCAAAAATAGCAGCCGAACATAAAGATTTGCGCCTTGTTTGTACAAGTAATGACTTTTCTAAACAAGAAATAGCTTTATTTCAACAACTTGGAATAACAAATCGCGTAGGAAGGATATTTGCGAATAGTAGCGAAATGCAAAATCTATATGCCAATTCGCAATGTTTAGTATTTCCTTCGCTGTACGAAGGCTTCGGAATACCAATTCTCGAAGCCTACAAAGCACAATGCCCTGTATTGCTAAACAAAAAAAGTTGTTTTCCAGAAATTGCTGGCGATGCCGCAATATATTTTACAATGGACGAACAAAAAAACGATTTTTACGAAGTAATGACAAATTTTCTAAACTACACACCACAACAACGACAAAAACTCATTGAAAATCAAAACAACCGATTAAAACTATTCTCGTGGAAAAATTCCGCACAAAAACTTACCGAAATATATTCTGGCTTGTTATAACATAAAGTATTAATATAAGTAACAATTGCTAATAAATTAATTTTAAACCAAATTGCTATAACAAAAATATTAACTACAAAGGAATATTTTTGTGGTATTAGAATGTTTTTTCTAATTTCGCACAAAAAAGTAAATAACAATGATTACATTATGAAAACCAACATTTTTATAGTTACCATTATAAAAAAATTCTTGGCATTAACATTGCCAGCGACATTAATTTTGAGTTGTAACTCCGCCAACAACTCTGATTCCACAAACCAAGAACAAACAACAAACCAATCCAAGGAGCAACAAAACATAACACAACCACCAGCACAAACCCCAAAACCAAACGTTGAAAGAATAAACGACAAATCAATTTACACTGCATTTTATAGCCCAAAAAATAAAAAATGTAAAGTCTATAAAAATAAAGAATTGCTATACAACTTCGATTGTAACCAACCAATTAGAAAAATTAGAGCAAAAAATGGCAAAACCTACATGGCAACAACCACAATTTGCGACGAAAATACTCAACAACCAACATCTCCCGCTCAAATATTTTGCAACGGAACAAAGTTATTTGAATATCCAAAAAATTTTAAAATTGCAGACTTCTTTGTTGACGACAACAATAAAATTTACGCAATAGGCAACATGTATTCAAAAGACTTTGACAAACAACCCGTTGTTATTATACAAAACGAATCAACAATAGACACTTTACTCAACGAACAAAACTACTTTGGCGAATTAATAAGCATCTATTCAAACGATGTTTATGCAGTATGCAGCAATATAGACGACGATGGCGTTGGTGAGTCTAAAATATTCAAAAACAACAAATTACTTTATAAAATAAGCGGCAATGTTTACAACCTCGCGCCACTTAAAAACCAAATTTACAGCATAGCATACGTTTTTGATGATGACATGCAAATGCCAATTGGACAACTTTATAAAAACGACCAACCAATAGCGTATTTTGCCGAAGATCAACGCAACAATGGATACATACGCATTAACGGACAAAACTACCAACCATTTCACGACAACTTTGCAATACTTGACAACGACATTTATTTAGAAACCACCGACATACTCAACGACGGAATATCACTAACTTCACTTTGGAAAAACGGCAAACGCCAAAGCACCTTTTCAGGCGACCAAGATGCCATGCCAGAAAATAGCATGTTTATAACCAACTGCCTTTCGATGTGCGGTGGCGAACAAGACATATACCGCGTTTGCGTAGCCAACGATATGGATTTTAGTTTCTCAACATTTTATCTACTAAAAAACAGCACAATTTTTTATGAATTTGTTGGACTAACCGACGACTATTGCTGCGGATTAGCATGGGGAGGCTTTTAAGTTATAGACATTAAATTATTACAAAACATTTTTTTACACCGTAAAAATATGTAATTTTGCATCACAAATATAAACGACAATAAAGAGATGTCTTTTGCTAACAAGTTGATACAGGCTTTTTTAAAACCTAATTTAGAACGTGCCGAGTTTAGTCGGAACTATCCCGACGAAACCCAATTTAAAGTTTTTAACTACCTAATAAAAAAAGCCGCAAACACAGAGTTTGGAAAAAAATATTCATTCAACGAACTACTTGGTATCGGTCCAAGCGAATTTTCACGACGTGTTCCACTATCAACATACGAGGGGTTAAAACCATATATCGAAAGAGTAGCAAAAGGCGAAAAAAACATATTGTGGCCAAACAAAACCAAATGGTTTGCCATGAGTAGTGGCACCACCGACGCAAGAAGCAAATATATACCAATTACCAACGATAGTCTCTACAAATGCCATTTTGAAGTTGGACAACAAGCACTTGCCGTGTTGGGACACAACTACCCAAACAATGCAGCTTTCACTGGCAAAGCACTCGCCATTGGTGGTAGCAGACAAATAAACAAATTGGGCGAAAACGCCTTTTGTGGCGACCTATCAGCTGTTTTAATTTCAAACTTGCCACTTTGGGCTGCCATGAAACGTGTACCAGCTCGCGAAATTGCCTTAATGGAAAGTTGGGACGATAAAATTGAAAAAATGGCTCACGCCGTAATCAAAGAAAACGTAACAAGCATATCTGGTGTGCCATCGTGGACGTTGGTTTTATTTAGAAAAATATTAGAAATAACTGGTAAAGACAACATATCGCAAATATGGCCAAATCTTGAACTTTTTTGGCACGGCGGTGTTAACTTTAAACCATATAGAAGCCAATACGAAAAACTAATTGCAAATCCTCGAATGGTTTATATGGAAACGTACAACGCCAGCGAAGGATATTTTGCATTTCAAGACAACCCAAACTCCGACGACATGTTGCTAATTCTCGATGCTGGCATCTATTACGAATTTATACCCATGTCTGATTTCGATAGTCCAAACCGTCAAGCTATACCACTTTGCGATGTTAAAACAGATGTAAACTACGCAATGGTAATAAGCACCAACGGAGGTCTTTGGCGTTATATAATAGGTGATACTGTGAAATTTACATCTCTACGACCATACAAAATAAAAATAACAGGGCGCACAAAGTATTACATCAACGCATTTGGAGAAGAACTTGTTGACGACAACGCTGCACGTGCAATACGCGTAGCATCCCAACTTGCAAACTGCGACGTTAAAGAATACACCGCTGCTCCTGTTTACATGAACGCCAACGAACGCGGACGACATCAATGGCTAATAGAATTTAACATTCCACCAGACGACATTGATAAATTTGCCCGTGCACTTGATAGCGAACTAAAACGCCTAAATTCTGATTACGAAGCAAAACGCTACAAAGATATTTCGTTAACTGGTCCAGAAATAACCATCGCACGCGAAAATCTTTTCTACGATTGGCTTAAAGAAAAAGGCAGGCTCGGTGGTCAAAACAAAGTTCCAAGACTGAGCAACAATCGCAACATTATTGACGAACTTTTGGAAATGAACGCTTAGATTAACAAAAATGATTAGCATTAAAACACAAAAAAAACTTTTGCTAACATTTGTGTTGGGTTTATTAAGTTTTTTTTCCAACGCACAAGAAAAAATTAACTATACTTTTAGTAATAATTTAGATGAACATAGTTATCTGTTTTTTAATGAAAATGATACATCAAAGCTAAGTTTAAAAATAAGAGCTAACACATTCTTTAAAAACAACGAATATTTTGGCGATTTTATAAAAGGTTACACTCTTATTGGCTATATGTTGCAACCAGAATTATTTTATAGACCAATAAAAAAATTAGAAATCTCACTACTTTGGAACGTCTTGCAATATTCTGGCTACGATAAATTTTCTGACTACAAACCATATTTTAGAATAAAATACTCCCCTACACCAAAATTTAGCATAATCATTGGCCGTATTGATGGCAACGTAGCACACCGACTGATAGAACCAATTTACAATCCTGAACGTTATTTTCTCAACAACATAGAAAACGGATTACAATTCAACTATCAATCAACACATTACAATGGTGATTTATGGCTCAATTGGGAAAAATTTCTACTATGGAACGACCCTTGGCAAGAACGTCTAACAGTAGGACATAAATCGGAATTTTTGTTAAACCCAATGTCAAAAACAAAAGTAAGCATTGCAGGAGAATTTTTGGTTTCTCACCGTGGCGGACAGATAGACCTTTGCGATGACCCTGTTCAAACACTTGAAAACGGCGCAATAGGATTTGAAATAAGACGCACACAAAAAAACGTTTCCTACTCATATTACTCTAAATTTGCTCAATATCACGCCATTGACCCAACACCAGACGTACCTTATATCGACGGTTATGGTATATACAACAAGTTGTTTATAAAGTTTTACAATTTCGGATTTATATGCGGCCATTGGTGGGGAGATATGTTTATGAATTTTAGAGGCGACCCATTATTTTCGTCGCAAGCCATATTTGCCGAAAACAACAAAAACAAACGCGCCATTTTGTTCAACGAATTATTCTACGCTCAAAAAATTCATGGCATTTTCAGTCTAAAAGCCAGCGTAAATACATATTACAACTTATATAACGGCGACCTTGAATACGCTTATATGTTAAGTTTTGTGTTTAACCAAATATTCAGCCTATCAAAAAAATAAAACCAATGAAAAAAATATTTCACCTTATATTATTAACGCTTTTAATTACAGCCTGCACCCAAGAAAATATTCCAACTAATACTTGCAATTACACCGTATTGCTAAAAAAAGAATATTTTGTCAACAACAACGAATTTCTTGCATCTGACAGCGCAAAAGTAACATTAAAAATAGCAAACGAAATTTATGAGCGTTACACCGACTCGATGCTAACAGCCAATTTTACAACAATAAAAAGCGGAACAGCCTTAGTAACAATAGATTACCCAAATTTTTGCATTGTAAAATACAAAATAACTTTGCCCGATGAATCATCGCTTAGTTCGCAGATAAATTTGCTACCAAAAGAAGGCGAATTTGCAGCTATATTAAAAGGCGAATTGCAAACCACTGGCGGAAAAACAATTACAGAACCGTTAAACATAATTGTTACACCAGCCGACAGCATAAAAAACTATGTATCGGGACAAAATATCTACGATATTTATATCGAAAATTTTAGCCGTAGCACCATAAAATCAGCGTCAGGCTCGTATAACATAACCCTACCAGCAACCTCAAATGGTACAAAATACATAATCAACGCCGACGGTTTTATGCAAAATGGCACTGCATACGAATTCAACTGCGATACAATTACCTTATTTAGCGGCAAAACAACAGTTAAAAACTTAATTTACAAATAAATAGTTACGAAAATTTTTCTTTACCAAGCCAAATTCTTATTCTTCGCTTAAAAGATTTCCAAATAAATTTAAAATTACCATAGCGAAGGTTAAGAAACAATGCTTCAAACGATTGTCCAATTTTTATCAACGGACTATCCCACGCATTGGCTTTGTATTTGCGTTTCCAATAGCCAACTTCCTCAATAACGTAATGTGGGTGAACAAGTGGAAATTCGAGTTGATGTACTGGCATTGTCATTATCCTACGCATACGACGTGGCATTGTTTTCAAGGACGAAAAATGTGTGGAATCGTCAGATGCACCAATATTTTTTATCAAATTTTTTTTCGGCATAACAGCCATTCCTGAATTAAACAACATACAAGCCCAAAATACACTTTCAAATTGTGGTTTACCACTATCACGATGGTCTTGACACATTTTTATAAAATCTTTACGATAACCACGTTGTTTTATAAGATTTGTAAGCTGTTTTACGGCAAAATCATCGTTCAAAAACGTATATTCACCGTCCCATTGCGAAACAACACGGCTCCAACTTGCCCATCCCCAAATAGAAAATGCAGATGTAAAAAAATAACTATAAGGCATATAGGGAGTTTCCTCATCAACATTAAACCCAGCAACCATTGTAATACGAGTGTCATTTTCGTAACGGTCGAGCATTTCTTTACAAAACTTAAAAAAAGATTGATCGGGCAATACATCATCTTCAATAACAATACATTTGTCGGTGTTGGAAAAAGCCCATCGATGAGATGTAAATCCAGCAGTCATACAACCAAGATTTTTTTCTTGATAGTTTCTGTAAACCTCGCATTGCCAATCAATATTTTCGGCTATTTTGCGACATTGCTCCATACGCGGCACATCTTTTTCGTTGCGAGGACCATCTTGAAACAGAAATAGGCGCGAAGGACGTGCTTGCCTAACAGCATCAAATACCTTTTCGAAAGTTTCGGGACGGTTGAAAAACAACATTAATACAGAAACATCTATATTGGCTGGTGGAAGATTAGTGTTTTGCATTTATTTTTAGTTTAACGATTTATTTAAAAAGTCTAACGATTTTTGTTTATCTAAAGGATAAAGTTTTTCAAAAAACTGATAATCAACATTATATAGTGTATCAACATCTAAATTCGCCAACTGTTCTGTTGTTACAAGTCTATCATTAAGATGGTATCTCGAGAGAATAGATTTTATACGCGAAATTCCACCCTTTGTATGTTCTAAAACAACAAACGGCAGACGGTGAATAATAGAAAAAGCCACGCCATGAAACGAATCTGTTATTACGGCATCCGCAGTAGAAAACGCCTGCACCCATTTTTCTGGAGATGGATACACAGAAAAATCAAATTTGTATATTTTCGCGTATCGCTTTTCTTTTACATAAAATAAATCAACGTTATTTTTGCTTGCAAAAACATCAAGAGCGTTTTTTACTTTGTTATCGTTATTAATAAAATAACAGAAGATTCCTGCTTTTCTTTTTTGGGCTGAATTATAAAATTGTGTGTAAAAATTTTTGTCTAATAGCATTGTTGGGTCAAGAACTTGCGTTGCATCAATTCCCCATTGCTTTTTTACAATATCAACGCCATCGGACTCTCGCACCGATATTGCATTGATTTTTTTTACCAACATGGATATTTCCTCGTTCAACTTTCTGTCGCTACACTCCCAAATGTTTTTGCCAAATGACGCTCCATAAACTATACGTTTGCAGCCATCAGCAACAAAATCGAAAAAATAGTTTTTTTCTACTTTTTTTATAAATTCCATTCTCCAAACTTGGTCGCTCCCCACTACAACTGCATCAAATTTTTTTGCAACATCAACAAGTTGTTTTGGCGATGTAATATAATCTGTTAATGAAATATATTTTCTTACAAACTCAAACTGCTTAACATACAACACATTACGACAAAACATATTATACATACGACTAACGATTCCATCCGTTGCTTTGTCTTTTCCTCTATCGATAAAAACAACAGAATGTCCCATTTGACATAACACACTTTCAAGAGCAATTGCCTGCATTATTCCACCATAATTATGATGAAATGGTAATGTTAGTATTCCAATGTTCATTTTTTCTTCAAAATTTTGTTTTTTAACTCTATCAACCAAATGAACAGACCCTTAAAAAGGGGATAACGACGATATTTCTTTTTAAGCCATCTATCGGAATTTTCGTTTAGATTGGCAAAAAACTCTGCACGAAATCTGTTTTCTTGTGGGGATGATAGCAAACTCGGATTATATTTAGCTGCAATTGAAATGTCGAACTTTTGTTTACGACAATTACTAATGGAATTAAAAATCTCATTACCTTTTTTAGAATGAACAATAACAAAACTTGTCCCATTTTTGTCATAAAAATCTGGCATTATTCGCCAAACACTCCAAAAATCAGCGGCTGTAAAATCTGAAATACGATTTACATCTCTAAACTTGCATTTATGGCACGATGGACGAAGACATGTATCATGATTAAAAAGTTGAAGAAAAACATCGTTATCGGTTGATACACAATATTCTTTGCCATTTTTAAATTTAAACATAAGTGAATATTTTTCCCAACCAAAATATTTGCGTCTCGAATAAACAGTTTCTACCTTAGAACTATTTTTTTTCTCAACGTATTTGATATATATTTCCCAAACTTTTGGCGACGGAACACCATGACAAATAAAATCCATTGTATAGAGGTTGGCGTAATCTTTTTTCAAAAAAGAATGTAGTCCATTTATTTGGCATGGCGTACCTGTAAACAATACTTTTTCGCCATTTTTTAGCAACTCTTTACACCGAGAAAAACTATTACCAATAGAACTTTGCACATATTTGCTGCCTTGCATTGGCTCCAATTGTGCTTTTGTAGTTGCTTCTATGTGAACGGCTGTTTGATTATCGCCAAATACACAACCAAAAACATGACCACCGTCTTCTACTATTTTTTCCGACAAAGCACTAAAGAAAGCACCGCTCGAACTGTTAAATCTTTTTTGAGCGTTATTGTTTATAAAAGCATAACCAACACGCTGATAATCTGTTGGTTGAGTTTTCCTCAAAATAGGACATACAGAAACACACAACTCACAATTGGTACATTTTTCACGTTCTACAAAAGGATAACTAAATCCTTCATCATCAGGCTTTAGCACAATACATTTTTGTGGGCAGATGTTTTCGCATGCGTAACAACCACAACAATCGCTTTTTTGGTTTAGTTTTATCATATTATATTTGGCAAATATGTGGCAACATTTCGTGTCCACGCCTTTATCAATCGACAAAGTTAATCTATTTTGGTTAATTAGGCAAGGATTTTTTTACTTAAAGCCTTCCATCAATAAGTTGCTTAGCAAAAAAACTTTTTACATCATAAACTACGCCATTTGAAATGCGCAAAAATTTTCGAGGATTAAGCCCAACAAATTGGCTATGCGATACAGCAAGTATAACAACATCAAACTCTTTTTCAAGATGTTGGATATTGTTACTTAAAATTTTAAATGAAAACACTTTTTCGATTTTTTCTACATCGACGTATGGGTCAAATACTGTGATATCGTTGGTGTATTCTTTAAGTGTTGATATTATGTCGATTACCTTGGTGTTTCGTATATCGGCACAATTTTCTTTAAATGTGAAACCAAGCACAAGAATCTTTGAATCCTTTACCAAAACACCCTTCTAGATCATAAGTTTAATAACTTGATTGGCTACATAATCTCCCATACCATCGTTGAGCCGACGCGCTGCTGTCATTATGCGAGGCATAACTCCATAAACCTGAGCTTTTTGAATAAGATAGTAAGGATCTACACTTATGCAATGTCCGCCAACAAGACCGGGGTTAATGTCTATAAAATTCCATTTAGTAGCAGCAGCCTTCAAAACATCGGACGTATC
>ERZ842401.2145-NODE-2145-length-26766-cov-24.993598_pt1 | contig 26766 bp, 8 predicted proteins | sample MGYA00521270_ERZ842401 | MGnify/ENA primary metagenome ERZ842401 (study PRJEB31892, sample SAMEA3878208) | bioreactor metagenome | biome: Moose rumen | place: Sweden | collected 2011-10 | study: EMG produced TPA metagenomics assembly of the PRJEB12797 data set... | reverse complement strand
GCAAGCGCAGCGCAGCTTCGGGCAGCAGCGACACAGCACCTCCGGCAGGCCCGCGCACCCCGGCAGGCGCAGCCCCGTAGGGGCGGCAGGACGATAGGCAGGTGTGGAATGCAATGCAACGCCTGCCGAAAAAGAATCGGATTGCAAATCCTCATATTCCGTTCAGGCGGATTGCAAATCCGCCTGAACCGGGGACACAGCACCTCCGGCAGGCTCGCGTCCCGAAGGGACGCAACTCCACACTCCTAACTCCACACTCCTAACTCCAAACTCCTAACTTCAAACTCCACACTCCACACTCCACACTCCTAACTCTAAACTCTAAACTCTAAACTCCCAACTCCAAACTCCTAACTAATTAACTATCAACCAATTACCCCCCCCCCCATGACTTTTTTCTAAAAAATATATAAAAAATTCCGTCTAAGTATCCGAATAAATGTCTAATTTTGCGTGCTCATATTAATAGAGTAGATGGGTAAATTGAGTTTACATATTGGACTGCGAGACTACGGGACTGCGAGACTACGGGTCTTGGGTTTGTCTCGAAGTCCCGAAGTCAAAGAAAATGGAAGTTTAATTTGAATAATTACTTAAAATTATGAATACCAATAAGATGCAGCGCGTTGCGCTGGACAAAAGAAACACTTTTTCCTCTCGTAACCGCCTTTTTTCAGCGGTTTTCCTGCTCATGGCCTTGGGCACGATGCCGGCTTGGGGACAAACCACGGTCTATAAACTGGCCTCGTCTCTCGAATCAGGCAAGAACTACCTTATCGTTAGCGCCAACACTGCGGGCAGCGCGTATGCCCTCGGACATAGCAGCACCTCTATTGTCGCCGATGCCGTTACCGTGATAAGTGGAGACCCAGGCGACGGCACTTCGGCCATCTACATTGCTTCATCCGACGTGGATGCCACCAGCGTGTGGACGGCGGGAACGAGCAGCTCTTATTACACTTTCCTCAATAGCTCTTATTACCTCTACCATAACAGTGGCAGTCTTTCCGCAAGCACTTCGACCGACAAAAACACATGGACTTATAGTTCTAGCAGTAGTACCAGTTATTTGTATTACACAGGAGGTGGTACTACTCGTTATATCGAATATAACAGCGGGTGGACACTTAACACTTCCGCGAGAAACGTCTATCTCTTCGAAGAAACCATAATAGGCGGCGGAGGCGGCGGCGGAGGCACTGACTGCGACGAATCTGAGGACTTCTCATCATGTACGGCTTTAACCTCAACTTCTGGCGGCAGTTCGGGCTCCACGCCAAGTGCCAATCTGCCTACCGACTGGAAAGGCTATGGCTCTACTTATTATCCATTTGCCGCTAGCTTCTCCAGTTACATGGGTAGTGGCTACACTGGCGGCAATTTCATGTACTTCAAATCCATAAGTAGTAGTACCTGCTATTTGGCCTTGCCCTATACCAATGTCACTCAGGTAACCTTCGACTATGCCTATGAAAGTACCTCCTATGGTTCACTACAGGTTGGCTACATGACCGACATCTCGTCAAGCACTTGGTACAACAACACTTTCAATAGCGTACAAACGGCCACGAACAGCGGCACGACATGGGGCTCGTGCACAGCTGATTTCTCAAGCGTCACGGGTACATACTATGTTGTGTTTAGTTTTACCAACACAAGTAGTATTTGGTATAGTGCGGCTATCGATAACGTTTGCGTGACCAACACCCCCTCCGGCTACTCCGTCACCGACGGCACCACCTCCGGCGGCAGCCTGCAGTTCAGCACCGACGGAGGCACAACTCCTCAAAGTTCGCTCGAGGGCTTGACGGGTGATGGCTCGGAAACCGTCACCATCGACGTGAGCACCGACGCGGGCTACACCTTCGAAAGCATCAGCGCCGTCGATGCCGGCAACAACGACGTAACCCTCACCGAGGTCATTGCGGGAAGCCGATACACCTTCACCATGCCCGCAAGCAACGTCACCGTGACGGCGATGTTCACCGCCATCGACTACATCGTGACCTGCGCCACCGGGCTTTCCAACGGAAGCATCACGGCCAGCCCGTCGAGCAACGTACATGTCGGCGAAGAAATCACCGTGAACGCCTCGCCCGACCAATACTATAGATTAGGCACGGTCACGGTCACCAACAGCACCACTTCCGAAACCATCGATGCAACGGTATCAGGCAACACGGCCACCTTCACCATGCCCGCCAGCAACGTTTCGGTGACGGCCACCTTCGTGGAAAACACCTTCAACGTCACCTGCACTCCGCCCGAACATGGCACCCTCTCGGCCTCGCCAGAGACGGCCCATGAGAGCGAAGCCATCACGGTGACGGCCACGCCCAATGAAAACTGCCACCTCGTTTGGCTGAAATACAACGACGGCACCGCCGACCACTACATCGCCACCAACGTCACGCCCTTCCAGTTCTCCATGCCCGCCCACGACGTGACCGTTTCGGCCCTCTTCGTCGAGGACGTGAACGTCAACATGCACAACGGCGTGCAGGACGTGAGCGGCACCGTCGTCTTCCGCGACAGCGACGCCGACCCGCGCGACCCGGGCGACCCCTACGGACGCTACTGCAATTATGAGGACTACACCATCCACTTCCTGCCCACCGACCCGACCTGCGGCGTGAAGATCGAGTTCGACTCGCTCTGGGTCAACAACGACTTCCTCTATTTCTACGACGGCGACATCTCCAACGACAACCTCATCGCCGAAATCACCTGCAACGACTACAACGCCTTCCAGCACCGCGTCCCTACTGACAGCGAAGAGATTGTCAGCGTGTTCGGCACCGACGGGGCCGACGGCTCCGACGGCACCTACGGCTGCAAGGTCACCGTTAGCTCGCACAGCTTCATGACCGTGCGCTTCGTGTCGGACTACCACTGGAAAGACCGAGGCTGGCACGCCAACGTCACGCAGGAGGTGTTTGCGCCCCAACCGCCGGCGGTGGCCATGGTGGCATGCCACGACCACCAATTCACCCTGCTGCGCACCTCGAAGGGCGCCAACGCCACCCGTGTGCAATATGTCTATGCAGGCGGCGGCGATGCGCCGGACTTTACCAACCCGACCACGATCGACCTTTCGAGCAGCACTGACCACACCCTAACCGTGCCCGACGACGTGTCGTTCCCCATCATCTTCATGGTGAAAACCTTGGTGCAAGAGGAGGCCGACGGAGAGTGGGCGGAATCCGAGATCGAGACCATCATCTTCGGCGCCGCCGCCGAAATCGAGAAGCCCTGTGCAACAAAGCCTGAAAGCATAACCAATAACCCCGAAATCACGGTTGACGCCGGCACTTCCACCGTACGCATCAAGGCCTATCGCCCCGCCATCAACGACACCTACCTCATCTATTACACCCTTGACGGCACCACCCCCAACAACACTTCCACCAAACTGACTGTCGGCAAACCCGTCGAAGATCCTGCATATCCGGGCTGGGCCATCTATACGGGAACCGTCACGCTCACCGAATTCTGCCATGTGAAGGCCGTCGTCACCGGCACGACCTGCCCCGACATCTATTCCGACATTGCGGAACTTGTGTATGATTGCACTTACGGTTCCATTTACCTTCTCGCGCCCGTAATCAGCTTTGTGCCAAACGGCGAAGGCACCACGGCCAACGCCACCCTCACCGCTTCCACGGAGGGATGCGTCATCCACTACAAAGTGAACGGCGGCACGGAGCAAACCTACACGGGAGGCTCCTTCTCCGTGAACATCAACGACAAGGTGGAAGCCTGGGTGACCAAAGACACGCCTTCGGGCTGTTCCAACGGCTATGAGGATTCGCCCCATGCCGTGAAGACCTACCTGCCGGGCGACGACACCCCGGGCAGCGGCAACAGCGGCTTGTATGGCGACGTCGTCTATCTCGACGACCGCGAAGACCACTCGTGGAGCTACTACAGCGACACACTCCAGCCCATCCGTAGCATCAACCCCGCCGACGTGAAGATCACCTACTACGGCTACGGCTCCAACACCATGACCAGCACCGATGACAATAACCAACCAACCACCTTCAACGCCGACGTGGCCTCCAACCAAGTGGCCGTCAACGTGGGCGAGGCGGGCAACACCTTCGTCTATTACAAGACCCTTGAGCGCACCGATGGCGGCACAAACACCAAGCCAACGGGCAACCTGCCCTACACCATGATCCCCAACCCCTTCCAGGTGAGGCCAACGTATGGTGGGAGCAGCAAAGAACCCAACGATGCTCCAAACGACGGAGGCAAGGGCGGCAGAACCGAATGCACCGTAAACGATGGGGCTGGTTCAAGTGAATATGTTCCTTTTCATGGCTACTATGCCGATTACGGCGCCAAAAGCCAGTTCATCATTCCTTCAGGCAGTTTGAGCAGCATCCCCAACGGCGCTGTGATTTCCGCATTGAAGTTCTATAGCACCGCATCAACATCAACCGATTATTTCGGTGACGAGGTAATTGTCGAAGTGGGGGAGGTCAGCGATGAGTATTTCTCTTCGGCCACGTTTGTCACTTCCGGACTTACAACGGTGTATAGCGGCACCACTTTGTCTCGTGCCTCCGATGGCACCATGACGATAACCTTCAGCAGCAATTACACCTATCATGGAGGGAACCTCTTGGTCAGCATTGGCGGATACGGTGATTACTATGGAAGGACTTATTGGAATGGTGTTGCCGAAAGCTATCAAAGCGTTTATGCATACAACTACTCTTCTAATTCTGGCAGCATTCCGTCAACGGCAACCGACCGGGTTCAGTTTGCCCCCAAGGTGACCCTCACTTACGATGCATCCGGTGTTTGCGAGCCTTCTTGGGGAACTTCCGATTACGGATACATCTCCAATTTTACCGTGACGAGAAGTGGTACCGATTTGTTGAACAACACTTCATCGGGCACGGCAAACAGCAACACGGACTACTATAACGATGACAGCAAGAAGATTACGGTGAGCGCAGGCGATGCGTTGACGTTTGCCATCACCCCCAGCGGATCTTCCACCTACGGCTTTGCCGTTTGGATTGATTTCGACAATGACGGATTGGAGGCTTCTGACCGTGTGTTAAACACTACAAGCTACATTTCTTCGTTCTCACGCACCTACACCATTCCTACCAACGCCGCCGACGGTGAGTATAGGTTGCGTATCTTGCAGGATTGGTACACAAGCACCCCTTCCGACCCCTGTGGTTCATATAATTATGGTGAATCGGAGGATTACAAACTCGTCGTTTCGAGTGGTGGCGTCACGCGCTACCCCGTCAACTTCGCCGCGATGGTGGGTGGTTCGGTAACGGCTTCCCCCAACCCCGCTGCGGCGAATGCAACGGTGACCCTCACCGTCACGACCAACACGGGCTATAGCCTCACCGACGTCACCGTTACAAACGACAACACGGGCGCAGCCGTCTCGGTGAGCGGCACGGGCACCACCCGCACCTTCACCATGCCGTCTTCAAGCGTCACGGTGAATGCCACATTCTCCAACACCACCACCGGCACCTGGCGCGGCTTCTACGCCTGGCGCGTGAAGAGCCTCAGCAGCGGGCTTGGCATCACGGTGGATGGCACTCCGAAAGTCGTGGGCGACATCATCTACGCCGACCAAGACATTGAGTATGTCACCACCGAAGAATACGGCAACGAGGTGGAGTTTGAGGCGCTGTGGGCCAAGGCGTATGTGACAACTGGAACAACTTCCAACCTATCATCCAATGCTTCAAACAGCGGCAACTACAAGAACGCCTACGAGCGCAACTTCCATGTAGTCACTTCCAATACCACGGCGAGTTCGTTCGAGAAAACCTATCCGCTTACCGTTTCTTCCTACTATCCCGACGGATCTAATGGCGGAGGCAGCCTGACAGGTGCTTTTACCGCTGCCGCCAGCACCAAGTTTGAGAACATCACCATATCAAGTGCAAATTCATCTACTTGGGCTTGTAACTTCCACGATTTGGTTTTCGGGCGTGGCGTAAGCATGGGGAACTCTTATGTGAATGAGCTGATAGGCACAAGTTCAACTTCGGGTACATACAGCAGTGCAGTAGCCTACACCATGAGGATGGAAAGTGGCACTTTCGGCACTTTGTATCTTATAGCGTATTCACAAAGTACATCAAATATGGTGGTTTTCAGCAACACGCTCTCTGCCAAGTGCGTCATCGGCAGCGACTACGACAGGGCCAAAGGCGACAACTCCAAACTGTCCCTCGCTCCAAGTACCGTGGACGATGCGAGGATTATGGGTGCGAGAGCCATCCAATGCAGCGGCAGTGCCAACCGCAACAACCTGACCTTGGATTGGTATGTGAAATCCGGGCAAGTTCGTGATGGTACGTTAGGCAATGCTGAAGGCCCCACTGAAAGTATTTATGTAGGCTCGTCACACTTTACAACCAGTGAAAGCACAGATTTAAAGTACTTTGGCAAGCGTCGGATCACCATTGAAGGAGGAGAGATGGCTTCGGTGGCTTGCGGAGTGGATCATACCTCTGGTGGAAGCGGCTATAATGTCAATGATGATGGATGGACGGTGTTGGTCCGCGTTAAAGGCAATCCATCGATTCGAGGCTCGATTTACGGCGCGGCTGCTTCTTCCGACGCAGCAGGCGACCGTCGCTTTGTCCTTACAGGTGGAACCATCGGCGGTTGGATAGCAGGAGGCTGTAACGGGACGGAGACCACCGGAGGCACCTTGGCTGGCGACACCTATTTGTATATTGGAGGCGAAACGGATTGCGACAGCAACGGCAACGATACGCCAATCAGTTCTTCCCTTGGCGGCAACGTGTTTGGCGCGGGAAGCGGCATTTCGGGCGGCACCACCGTTGGTCAGGTCAGCAACTCCACCATCGTCATCGCCGACAACGGCCATGTGGAACGCAACGTGTTTGGCGGCGGCAACTACGGCCATTTGGCCTCGGGCGGCACGACCAACATCTACATCCTTGGCGGCATCGTGGGCAAAGACGGCAGCGCCGAAGGCTTCGGCCACGTGTTTGGCGGCGCCAACCAAAACGACGGCGAAACCATCAACATCTACATGAAAGGCGGCCTCCTCAAAGGCAACCTCTTCGGCGGCAGCAACGAATCTGGCCATATCAACGGCGACTTGGAAATCAACGTCAGCGGCGGCACGATAGGCCGCTTGACTAACACAACGCCCTACTACCAGGGCGGCAACGTGTTTGGCGGCGGCTGGGGCTTGACCACCGACGTGTATGGCGACGTCACCATCAACATGAGCGGCGGCATGATTTACGGCAGCGTGTATGGCGGCGGCGAGTTGGGCAGCGTGCAAGGCTCTGGCGGCTCTGGCGGCACCGCCACGGTCAACATCAGCGGCGGCACGATAGGCCACACCATCACCGAGGAAAGCCCCTACGGCGGCAACGTGTTTGGCGCCGGCATGGGCAAGGCGGGAACCGTCGATGGAGTCAACTATGCCGATTACACCACAGTGAAAAAGACCATCGTCAATGTCAGCGGCGGCCACGTCAACGGCTCGGTGTTTGGCGGCGGCGAAAACGGCCACGTCACAGACAGCACCGTGGTCACCATCAGCGGCGGCACCATCGGCAACCCGTTCAACGACAAAGAGAGTCCGTGTAAAAACAGGTATCACGGCAACGTGTATGGCGGAGGCCGTGGCATCGAGACTTACTTATCTTCCGGCAGCCAAGTTTACAGCAAGACCGCCGGCTGGGTGCATAAGAAAACCACCGTCAACATCCAACCGGGTGCGCGCATCATGCGCAACGTGTATGGCGGCGGCGACATGGCCTCGGTGGGCGACACCACCACAGTGGTTAATGGCTGGGCTACCCCTGTTGCCAATACAGGCTTGGCCGTCGTCAACATCACGGGCGGCCAGATCGGCGAAGACGGCTTGAGAGACACCGTATGGAACGCCGACCACAGCGCTGCCGAGCTCATCCTTGAGAACGGCCACGTGTTCGGCTCGTCGCACGGCATGGCAGGCAGCGCCTACCAACACTTTGCCCGCGTCAACAACACGCGAGTCAACGTTTCGGGCAGCGCCGACATCCGAGGCTCGGTGTTTGGCGGCGGCGAGGACGGCCATGTGCTCGACTCCACCTATGTCCACATCACCGGCGGCACGATAGGCTCGCCCCTCACCGCCGAGGAGCTACAAGCCAACGACGACGGCACGGGGATGCTCATCTATCGCGGCAACGTGTTTGGCGGCGGTCGCGGCATGGACACCCTCTCCGACGGCTCCTACAGCGCGACGGCGGGCTTCGTCAGGAAGAACACCCGCGTCGTCATCGACGACGGCTTCATCCGCCACAACGTGTATGGCGGCGGCGCCATGTCGTCGGTGGGCATCGCCGACGACGCCAGCAGCGGCCGCGCCACCGTGCTCATCACTGGTGGGCAGATCGGCTCGTCGGGCAGCAACGACGGGCGCGTGTTCGGCTCGGCGCGTGGCTTGGCCAACGCCGACTACGCCCACTACGCCTTCGTGAAAAACACCTTCGTCACCGTTAGCGGCACGGCGCGTGTGTTCGGCTCGGTGTTTGGCGGCGGCGAAAACGGCCACGTCAGGCAGAAGACCACCGTCAACGTCAGCGGCGGCGCCATCGGGCGCGACAACTCCCACTCCAAATACATCGGCAACGTGTATGGCGGTGGCCGTGGCGTTGACCGCGACGGCCAACACAGCGGCGCCATCAGCCGCACCGCCGGCAAGGTGTATGTCGAAACCGAAGTGAACGTCTCAGGCGGCTTCGTCTATCGCAGCGTGTATGGCGGCGGCTCGATGGCCTCGGTGGGACGTATCTACACCACCGGCACCGACAACGAACCCGCTTCCACTCCCAAGTATTATGACGCCAACGGCACTGAGCTCACTGGCAGCGATGCCGCTGACGTCGGCTTCCTCAGGCTCGTCGATACGGAGGGGGACGCGGGCTATGACGCTAACAACGGCCGCACCGTGGTCAACATCACGGGCGGCACCATCGGCATCGACGGCAGCGAGAACGGCCACGTGTTCGGCTCGGCACGCGGCTTGGCCGGCAACGACTACAAGCACCTGTCATACACCGGCCCGACCAACGTCAGCGTCAGCGGCGGCATGATCCACGGCTCGGTGTTTGGCGGCGGCGAAGACGGCCACGTGCTCGATAACGCCAACGTCAGCGTCAGCGGCGGCATCATCGGTCGCGAGATGACCACGGAGGAAAACGAGACCGACGAATACGGCGTGTGTTCCATCTCGGCCATCTTCTTCGGCAACGTGTATGGCGGAGGCCGCGGCTTGGACACCTACGAAGATCCCGAAAATCCCGGGACCTATCTTCACAGCTCCACGGCGGGCTGGGTGAAGAAGAACGCCACCGTCAACATCACGGGCGGCACCGTCAGGCACAACGTGTATGGCGGCGGCAGCTTGGCCTCGGTGGGCCTCGCCGACGAGACACCCGTCGGAGGCGTTTACAGCACCGGCTTGGCCACCGTCAACATCACGGGCGGCACCATCGGCACCTACGACGGCTCCAACAAGCGCATCAACAGCGGTCGCGTGTTCGGCTCAAGCCGTGGCGTGGCGGCGGCGGCAGGCAGCGACTATACGAGCCTGGCCTTCGTGAAGAACACCGCCGTGACCATCGGCGGCACGGCTGAGGTTTACGGCTCGGTGTTTGGCGGCGGCGAAAACGGCCACGTCCGCAAAAACGCCTCGGTGACCGTCAGCGGCGGACACATCGGCGTGCAAGACGCGACCACCAACCAAGAAATCTACACCGGCAACGTGTATGGCGGCGGACGCGGCGTGGATGTGTATGGTGAAGACTATTACAGCGCAACGGCGGGCAAGGTCAACGGCAACACCACCGTCACCATCACCGGCGGCCAAATCGACCACAACGTGTATGGCGGCGGCTCGTTGGCCTCGGTGGGCGACCCCGACGAGGTGGCAGTAGGTGGTGTTTACAGCACCGGCTTGGCCACCGTCACCATCACGGGCGGCCAGATCGGTCTCAACGCCCCCAACGGCGGCTTCAACAACGGGCGTGTGTTCGGCTCGGGACGCGGCAGAGGCGGCGCCACCTTCGCCAACATGACCTACGTCAAGAACACCATCGTCACCATCAACGGCGCCAACGACGACGACGACTTCATCATGGGCTGCGTGTTCGGCAGCGGCGACAACGGCCACGTGCGCCAAAACACCCATGTCTATATCAGGCGCGGCAAGATCGGCAGCGCACACGGCAACACCGACAACGGCAACGTGTTTGGCGGCGGTCGCGGCGTGCCCTACACGGTCAGCAGCCAAACCGACCTCAGCGCGACGGCGGGCAAGGTGGGCCTCAACACCAACGTCTATATCTCGGGCGGCTACATCCTGCACAACGTGTATGGCGGCGGCGCCCTCTCCTCCGTCGGCGACGAGCTGAACCCCGACCCCGAATATTCCGGCTTGGCCAAGGTGACCATCGTGGGCGGCACCATCGGCACTGAAGGCGACTTGGGCGAAGGCCACGACGGCGGCCACGTGTTCGGCTCCGGATTCGGTCGGCCCGATGTCGGCTCCATCGACTACCACGACTTGTGCTTCGTGAAGAACACCTTCGTCACCGTCAGGGATTCCATCGACGGCAGCACCACCGTATCCTCGCCCCATATCTACGGCTCGGTGTTTGGCAGCGGCGAGAACGGCCATGTGCGCGAAAGCACCTTCGTCTTCGTCGAGGGCGGCACCATCGGCGACAAAGGCACCACGGGCGCCGACGGCAACGTGTATGGCGGCGGGCGTGGCCGCGACCAGAACGAAAACGGCGAGTTCAGCGCGACGGCAGGCAAGGTCAACATCAACACCCACGTCACCGTCAGCGGCGGCACGGTGAAAGGCTCCGTCTTTGGCGGCGGTCGTCTCGCCTCGGTGGGCAACGCCGAAAACGAGCAGTCGGGCTTCGCCACGGTCACCATCAAGGGCGGCACCATCGGAACAGGCGCGCAAGGACGCATCGGCGGCAACGTGTATGGCAGTGCCAAAGGCCTTGCCGGCTTGAATTACCACGACAAGGGCTATGTGAAGAACACCTACGTCGCCGTCTATACGCCCGAAGGCGGCACCGCTCCCCAAATCAAAGGATCGGTGTTTGGCGGCGGCGAGGACGGCCACGTGCGCGAGCACACCAAAGTCTCCATCAAGGGCGGCACCATCGGCTTCGACGGCGGCGACGACTACAAGGGCAACGTGTATGGCGGAGGCCGTGGCATCGACCTCGACGCCTCCGGCAACCTCAGCGAGACGGCAGGACAGGTGCTGGGCCACACCCGCGTCTATATCAACGGCGGCACCGTCAAACGCAACGTGTATGGCGGCGGCAACATGAGCGTCGTCGGCGAAGAGAAAGTGGTCAACATCAACAACGGAAACATCGAAGGCAGCGTGTTCGGCGGCAGCAACGCCGTCCCCGAAGGCCGTCTCCGCGTCGGCTTGAAGACCGTCAACATGCGCGGCGGCACCATCGGAGGCGACGTCAGCGGCTGCTCCAACAGCTCCACCGACGGCGACCCCGCTAGCCCGACCGACACCACCGCCTTCGTCAACGTCAGCGGCGGCACCGTCAACGGCAACATCCACGGCGCGGGCTATGCCGGCGAGGTCAATGGCTCCGTCTTCGTCAACGTGGGCGCCAACGCCATCGCCGCCAAAGTCGGCTCAGACTATTCCCGGAAACGCAACCCCGCCAACGTCAACTTCGACGACTGCGGCGACCTGCCGAGGGTCATCCTGCCCTTGGTCATGTATAAGGACGCCACCACTGCCGTGGGCTACTGCTACGTCGTCGATGAAGACGAAGAGATTGTCAAGTTGGGCCTGGAATGGAGCACCGACCCCACCTTTGCTACTTATTCCTCCTCTTACATTGAAGGATCCCCCGTTCCCATTGCCGGCACCACCGGCTACGGCAACAACAGGATCGAAATGACGACGGGCATGGAAGTGGGCAACACCTACTATGTCCGCGCCTATGCCAAAGACAACGCCGACGTTGAGGCACACAGCTATGTGATGGAGTATGAGCACGGCACGCACGAGCAATCGGAGGTGACGGTACCCAACACGGGTTCGGTGTATTCCACCACCTTGGCAACCGTGTCGAAGTACCCCAAAGTCGGCACGCTCGACATCAAAGGCTCGGTCTATGCCGGCTCCGAGTACTACGGCAGCGGCAACAGCAACATGAACAACTGGTTCAGCTACGACATCACCGGCTACAGCGACATCACCATCGACGGCACGGAGTATGAGACCACCAGCACCACCGAAAGCGCCACCAACTACATGAACATCGGCGGCGGCGTGTTTGGCAGCAGCTCCCACTGCGAGGCCGGCGCGTTGGGCCACAACGTGCTCATCCGCAACTACGGCACGCGCAACACTTCAGGCACCGGCGATGCGCTCACGCTCACCTCGGCCACCCGCACCCTGACCACCATCCAGCGGTGTGAGAACCTGCTGCTCGACAACGCCAACCTCAACATCGTCGGCGCGTATGACCTCAACGCCGTGAGCGGCAACGTCAGCAAGTACGCCGTCATCAAGGTTGACGACACCTTATATATATGTAACTCCAGCAGCCTCACCATCGGCAACGCGGGCGAGGCCAACCTGATGGACTCCATCAAGGCCGTGCGCAGCGTCATGCTCAACAGCGCCTACTCCGACCTTTATGCCGCCATTGCCGGGCTTTCCGCCGCCCACAAGCGCGACTACGGGAAACTCACCTGGGATTGGGTCGGCATCAAGGACAGCGACAACAAGCTCTACAGGATTGCAAGCGGATCGCCGACCGCATTGACCAGGGCAGAGGAGAACGTCATCCTGTTCAACAACTACTCGAAGCTGTATGTGCGCCACACGGCTGGCAACCAGCGCAGGTTTGGCGAGCTGAACGGCTTCTTCCGCATGGAAAGCCCGTTCACCACAAACGGCATCGAGAGCTTCGCCTATGCACGACTCAAAAACGGCAGTGCCGGAGAAAACAAGGGCGACGGCGGCTTCCTGAGCTACAACAGCTCATACAACACATTTACTGACAGCGGCAACGCCAACACCAACACCCAGCAGTATCCCTACACCAACATCGAACAAGCCTCAAAGAGCGACACCTACCAATACCGTCTCTGGAGCACCTTGCACTTTGATGGAGAACGTTGGTATGTGGATGGCACGAGAGGATGGGGCAACGACGACAATGTGTCAGGCAGAGGATTGGCACCCGACATGCCTTTCAAAACCTTGTATGGTACAGACGGCCTGCTGAAACCGGGCACCTCGTTTAATTATGAGGAGGACATCATTTTCGTGGTGGGTGCCCTCACCGAAGCCGATTCCAAGACCCTACAAGGCTCGACAGTCGATGGCACCTATTACCCCTTGCAGGTTTTCCGCTATCCGGGAGGCCATCCGTTGAGTTGGGCGTTATCCTCCACACCTTCACAGGATTATTGGGATGTGGGCGGAGGAACGGCTTCCACGTTGGGTGTGTCGAGTGGGTCAACAGCCGGCCCAGGCGCAAATTACGATAAAATCTTTACCGTTGGGACGGCAGAAAACACCAACCGAGGCATCACCCTCACGGGAACGGTCATCGACGGCTTGTATGGCCACGACATGGCGGACGACATCTATTACTTGATTCCGGGTGACAACTACCCATCGGTAACACCAACAAGTCCGATACCTGCATTCCAAGAGACGAGCATCACCGCCCCGTTGGTTGTCACCACTTCAGGCGCGACGTTGACCATTGACGGCAGCAGCAGCCAAGGGGTGGAACTGAAACGCGGCTTCAACAACAGCGATGCGGCAACCACTTGGTACACCAACTCCGACTATGCCGCTTCTTCTTCCGCTCCCCAAGGCGGCGCCCTCTATGTGGACGACGGCGCCACGGTGAACGTGAAGGGCGAGGTGACCATCATGGAAAACTGGCAGAAGAAAGGCAGCGGCACGGTGAGGAGCAACGTGTATCTGCCCACCTTCGGCAAGGCCGTCAACATCACGGGCGCCTTGGCCAACGCCACGATGATCGGCATCACCAACCCGAAGCGCAACACGGCGACAAACTACACCGACAACACCTTCTCGCCCGTGGCCGTGGCCACCACGGCAAGTGACGCTTCCAACGCTTGGACGGAGGACAACATCCGCGACGACCAAGACTGGTTCTTCAGCAACGGCATGAAACGTGCCTACTACGACGCGACCAATCTTGACGACAAGACGCTTTACTTCGGCTGGACGTGGAACAACGTGGTAAGGTCGCAGCCCGCAGGCTATTCCGTCAGCGGAACCGACGTCACCATCTCAGACGCCAACGGCTTGGCTTGGCTCATCAGTTTGGTGAACGGCGAGAACGACTGTACGGCCTCGACGCTCACCGGCACCACCGTGAAACTCACCGCCGACCTCGACCTGCAACAATACGTTTGGGTGCCCGTCGGGACGTATGTCGGCACCAAGCCGTTCAGCGGCACTTTCGACGGACAAGGCCATGTCATCTCCAACTTGGACATCCGCTATATCGGCACCGACGACCGCAAGTACCAGCGCACCAACTACGGCTTGTTCGGCTACCTCAACGACGGCGCAATTAAGCGCACCTTCGTGCTCAGCGGCCTCATCCAACCCGAAGGCAACGCCGACATCGGCGGCCTCGTGGGACGCATGGACGGCAGCTCGGCAGTCGTCGCCTACAGCGAAGCCGTCTTGGACATCCACGCCCCCGACCATGTTGGATCCAGCACCTCCAACTCCGCCACGGGCGGCTTGGTGGGCAGGATGTTTACCGGCGAGGTGCATTCCTCCTTCGCCATGCCGACCATCTACGCCGACAACTATAAGGTAGCAGGCGGCTTGGTGGGCTATACCGAAGACGGCGGCACCAACCCCGACCCCAAGGTGACCAACGCATTCGCGAAACCCAAATTCGTTCCCACCACCGGCAGCTCGCCAGTGATGTTCGGCGGCTTGGTGGGCAACAACTATGGCGGCCAAATGGACAACTGCTACATGGAGTTGCAGGAAGTGACCTCTTACTTGTCCTCCACCAACTTCGCTTTGCTCACCGACCATACCAGCCAGGCCATCAACAACTGCTTCGCTCCCAAACGCTTGAACGACGATTATGAAATGGCGTTCACTCACGACGATGGGGGCTTTGGAAGCCCTACCGAAAATTGCTTCTATTTCAGCAATGTGGCTGACGCCGACACCTATGGCTACATGTACAGCGACAACAAGATTGACGCCAATGGCAGCGCCACCCAAGCCGACACCGCCTTGTTTGTGCAGCTCAACATGAATGCGTACAGGAAGAACGTAGTTGCAGGAGACAGCACCTATGCCCACTGGGCGCGTCCGGGACTCAGCGGTATCAACGGCGACCTGCCCGTGCTGCTGCTGAGCGAGTTTGACCAAACCGATGCCTATCAAGGCGGTCTCCGCAGCCTCGCCACCTACGGCAGTGGCCCCGCCTTGCAGTATGGCGGCCCCGTGCGCGACGCCTCCACAGCCAAGGACACTTCCGGCGAGCTTGACGAAGCCATCGCACGGTTGGGCGCGACCGACAACCTCCTTGTCTATGGCGACATCACCACAGCCCCGACCCAAACGCCGGCCACTGGAGCGAAGATCAGCATCCACGAAGACGCGGCCATCCTGTTGCCCGGCACATTGGCAAACTTCGACGACAACTATGTCGGCGTGACCTTCGACAACAGCAGCCGGTCGGCCACCGACTTCTACGGCAACACCTTGCTCCGCGACTGGCACATGTTCAGCACGCCGCTGCAAGCCGCACCGTTAGGGATAAACTATAACGGGGATACTGATGAACACAACTATTGGAATGGTCAGGAACCACCGCAATATGCATTCTATTCAGCAAGTGTTCAAGACGGTTACTTCCCGAGCAACACGCCTTACAACGACTACGACTTCTACACTTGGTACGAACCCGACTGGCAGTGGATCAACTTCAAGCGCAACAGCAACAGCCATTTCCATTATGACGTGACCGAGGAGGATGAGCATCCGAAAATCACCTATACCAACGAGACCAACCTCGTCCCCGGCAAGGGCTATTGGATGAGCATCGAAGACCCGACCTTCATGCAGTCGCACGGCCAACTGAACAACGGAACGGTAAGCATTGCGGTGACGAACACGACTGAAGGCCTTTGGGGCGCCGGACGTTATTTTACGGGCAACAACCTCATCGGCAACCCCTATCACGCCTACATCAACTTTGACGAGACAGGCTTGGGCAGCTACTACATGTACGACGCCGACGGCGGCAGAGACCGAGGACAGACCAACGGCGGATACATCCTCTACGCCAAAGGCGGCTCACGCGGCGGCTACTATGCGCCACAGTACATCCACCCGCACCAAGGCTTCTTCATCAAGACGAATTCAACCGGGACGGTGACGCTTGACAATACCGACACCGACAAACCAATCTGTACGACCCGTGCCGTGGCAGGCGATGATGCCATCTTCCGCGACGACGACCGTCCGGCCTATCCTTTGGTCAACCTGTTTGCCGAGGACGAGGAAGGCAGGGCCGACGTGGTGGTCATCGAGTTCAACCGTCCCGAAAACGGCGGCGGACTCAAGGCCAAGGCGTTGCGTAACGGCAACCACCTCATCTACGCCCACTACGGCGACGACGACTATGGCGCCTTCTTCGCCGAGCAAGGCACCAAGCAGGTGCCGGTGCGGTTCAAGTCGTATGAGCCTGCCAGCACCACCTACACCTTGTATTGGGACATGCAGAACGGCGACTTCAACTGTCTCTATCTGATCGACAACCTCGCGGGCGTGACCTACGACATGACGATGCACGACAGCTACACCTTCTCCGCTTCGAGCGACGACTACCTGTCGCGCTTCCTGATCGTCTTCAGCGTCACCGACATCGAGGAATACCAAGACGACGACGTGACCTCCCACAGCTTCGCCTTCTACGACGGCAGCAACTGGGTGGTGAACGGCAAAGGCCGCCTCGAGCTGTTCGACGTGACCGGCAGGCTGCTGTATGCCGAAAACCTGCACGGCGACCAGAACAACGTCAACCTCGACCGCTTCGCCAAGGGCGTCTATCTCTTGCGGCTGTCGGAAAGCGCCTCGGCACGAATCCAAAAAATCATCTTAAGATAAGAAAGGGCAAAGTTATGAAAACACAAACCTCACACATGGGAAACAGATTGGTGAAGTGGACGGCCGCACTCGCTGTGGCGCTTTGCCTGATGACTTCGGGACGCGCCTACGCGCAGTTCTTCATGATCGACGACGACGAGTACTATGGCAACAAGCGCTCGTCGGTGCCAAGCGGTTCGCTCGTCCCCATCGGGCCACAAGGCGTGACCTACGACTGGATTGAAGACCCCGCGCCGCTCGGCGACGGCGTGCTGATCCTGTTGGGCTTTGGAGGCTCGTATCTGTTGAAGAAACGGAAAAAGAAAGTCGCGAGATGAGAAAGGAATCGGGGCTGCCACGTCGTGGCAGCCCCGATTTGTCTTTAGAGGCGTTCGCGCAACAGCTGCATCGCCTTGGGCAGGCCGTCGGCGTTGCGGCCTCCCGCCACACAGAGCGTCTTCTGCCCGCCGCCGCCGCCTTGGATCTCCTTGGCCACCTCGCGGATGAGCTTCGTGGCGTCCAATCCCTTGGCGTCGGCAAAGCTCTCAGGCAGCAACAGGCAGAGCGCAGGCTTGCCCTCGCTGACGGAACCCAAGATGGCGATGGTGCCCTCGTCGCGCTGCTTGAGCATCGCGGCCACGTTGCGGAGCTGCTCGCCGCTGCACGAAAGCGTCGCCACGACGAGCTTGTGGCCCTCGTGGTCAACGGCGTTCTCGTGGAGCCGCTCGGCCATGCCTTGGGCCTTCTCCTGCATCAGGCGCTCCACCTCTTTCTTCAAGGCCGAGTTCTGCTCGCTGAGCACGGCCACGCCTTTCACCAAGTCGGGCGACTTGATGGTCTCGCGCAGGCGACCGATGGTGTCCAACTGCTCGTCTAAGTAACGCTCCACGGCCTCGCCGGTGATGGCCTCGATGCGGCGTATGCCGGCGGCAATCGCGCCCTCGCTGACGATCTTGAACATGCCGATGTTGCCCGTGGCGGAGGTGTGGCAGCCGCCGCAAAGCTCCATCGAATAGTCCTTGTCGAAGACCACCACGCGCACCGTGTCGCCGTATTTCTCGCCAAACAAGGCCGTCGCGCCCATCGCCTTGGCCTCGTCAATGGGGATTTCGGCGTAGGTCACGTTGGGGATGTTCTCGCGGATCTTCCGGTTGACGAGTTGCTCCACCTGCCGGATTTCCTCAGGCGTCATCTTGGCGAAATGGCTGAAGTCGAAGCGCAGGCGCTGGTCATCGACCAACGAGCCTTTTTGCTCGACGTGCGTGCCGAGGACTTGTCGCAAAGCGGCGTGCATCAGGTGCGTCGCGCTGTGGTTGTTGGCGATGCGCTGGCGACGTTGGGCATCGACGGTGGCGGTGAAAACGGCTTCGGGGTTTTGCGGCAGCTGCTCCGTGATGTGGATGACGAGGTTGTTTTCCTTCACCGTATTAATAATAGGTATGGTCTCGTCGTCGGAAGCCAAGGTGCCGGTGTCGCCCACCTCGCCGCCCATCTCGGCATAGAACGGGGTCTTGTCCAAGACGATCTCGTAGTGTTTCTGCTTCTTGGCCACCACCTCGCGGAAACGCAGGATGTGGCTCTCGCACGTCAGGTCGGTGTAACCCACAAATCCAGTCGGCTCTTCGCTCTCGCTGACCACCACCCAGTCGCTGTTGGCTTTCTCGGCGGCCTTGCGCGAGCGGTTTTTCTGCTCCTCAAGGTTGGCCTTGAAGCCGTCCATATCGACGTTGACGCCCTTCTCGGCGGCCATCAGTTGGGTGAGGTCGATGGGGAAGCCGTAGGTGTCGAACAGCTCGAAGGCGAAGTTGCCGTCGATGTCCTTGCCGGGATGTTGCTCCACATAGCCCTCAAAACGCCTGATGCCTTGTGCCAAGGTGCGCAAAAATGCGGCTTCCTCCTCGCGGACGACCTTGCCGACCAATTCCTGTTGCGCCTTGATTTCGGGATAGTTGTGCTCCATCTGCTGGACAAGAATCGGCAGCAGCTTGCACACAAACGGCTCGTCGAAGCCGAGGAAGGTGAAGCCGTAGCGCACGGCGCGGCGCAACACGCGGCGGATGACGTAGCCCGCCCCGTTGTTGGAGGGCAGCTGTCCGTCGGCGATGGCGAAGCTGACGGCACGCAGGTGGTCGGCCACCACGCGCATGGCCACGTCGGTCGTCTCGGCCTGGCCGTAGGCGATGCCCGACATCTTGGCGATTTCTTGGATGATGGGCTGGAACACGTCGGTGTCGTAGTTGGAGGTCTTGCCTTGCAGCACACGCACCAGACGCTCGAAGCCCATGCCCGTATCGACGTGCTTGGCGGGGAGCTCGACCAACTGGCCGTTGGCCATGCGGTTGTATTGCATGAACACAAGGTTCCAGATTTCAATCACTTGCGGGTCGTCCTTGTTCACCAAGTCGCGGCCGGCGATTTGCTTGCGGGCTTCGTCGTCGCGCAGGTCGATGTGGATTTCGGAGCAGGGGCCGCAGGGACCCGTCTCGCCCATCTCCCAGAAGTTGTCGTGCTTGTTGCCGTAGATGATGCGGTCGTCGCTGACGTGCTCCTTCCAGTAGTTGTAGGCCTCCATGTCGGCAGGCTGGCCGTCCTTCTCGTCGCCGCCAAAAACAGTCACATACAGCCTGTCCCTGTCGATTTTCACCACCTCGGTGAGGTATTCCCAAGCGTAGGCGATGGCTTCTTTCTTGAAGTAGTCGCCAAAGCTCCAGTTGCCGAGCATCTCGAACATGGTGTGGTGGTAGGTGTCGTGGCCCACTTCCTCAAGGTCGTTGTGTTTGCCCGAGACGCGCAGGCATTTCTGCGTGTCGGCGGCGCGGTTCCACTTGGCGGGCTGGTTGCCGAGGAAGATGTCCTTGAACTGGTTCATGCCGGCGTTGGTGAACATCAGCGTCGGGTCGTTCTTGACGACGATGGGAGCCGATGGCACAATCTCATGCCCTTTGGAGCGGAAGAAGTCCAAAAAGCTATTTCTAATCTCGTAAGCGTTCATATTCAGTGTGTTATGTGTTTTTACTTCAAAAAACGGTTCAAAATTTCGTGCAAATTTACGCTAAATATTCTATTTTTGCGCAATAGAATTTGAATCAATGCGTTATTTAAGGCTCAATCAGGCGTTTTCATGGCAAGGCAGAAGCATTACATATTCAATCAGTTGACGCAGAATTTCGAGGTCTTGGAGATGCCTCGGTCGCGGAAGGTCTTGCGTTTTGTGCTGATTTTCTTGGCCTTTTTGGGCATCACCTTCTTGTTTGCCATCCTGCTGTTCACCTTCTTCAAGTCGCCGAAGGAGAAGAGCCAGGCACGCGAGTTGGAGTTCATGAAGCTGCAATACGAGATTATGAACGACCGGCTCGACAACCTTGAGGCGTTGGTGACCGACATGGAGCAGCGCGACAACAGTTTGTATCGCGTCATGTTTGAGGCCGACCCCATCCCGACTACGGTGCGACGGTCGGGCTTCACGGGCGCCGACCGTTATGCCGACCTCTATGGCTACAAGAGTTCGGGTCAGGTGGTGAACGCCGCACGCAAGTTGGATGTCATCGCAAGCCAGCTGTATCACCAGTCGGTGTCTTACGACAGCCTGTTTGCCATGGCCCGCAACAAGGCTGACATGTTGGCGCACATCCCGGCCATCTTCCCCTTGAAGGAGACCGAAATCAAGTACATCTCGTCGTATTTCGGCTATCGTCCCGACCCGATTTACAAGATAGACAAGTTCCACAGTGGAATGGACTTCTCGGCGCAACTCGGCACCGAGGCCTACGCCACGGGCGACGGAAAAGTCGTCGACGTTGAAAGCAATGAGTGGGGGTATGGTAATATGGTTACCATTGATCATGGTTACGGTTATAAGACCCGTTATGCACACTTGCAGAAGGCTGCAGTCAAAAAGGGGCAGAAAGTGAAACGCGGGCAACGCATAGGCTTCATAGGCAGCACGGGTAAGGCGACGGGTGTTCACTTGCATTATGAAGTCCTGAAAAACGATGTGCAAATCGACCCCATCAACTTCTTCTACAACGACCTCACGCCCGACGAATACGAGCAGATCTTGCAACAGTCGACCTTGCCTACGCAAACGATGGATTAGATTTGAGTTGAGAGTTGGGAGTTGTTCAGTTTGCAGTTTGCAGTTGGGAGTTGTTCAGTTGGCAGTTTTGAATTGAATTTTGAATCTTGAATTTTGAATCTTAAATCTTTGAATCCATGGAAGATCCGAAGACCTCTGGTAAATACTACTACTCGATAGGCGAAGTGGCCGACATGTTTGGCGTCAATGCCTCGATGATCCGTTATTGGGAGAAGGAGTTTGACGTGTTGCGCCCGCGCAAGAACAAGAAAGGCAACCGCCTCTTCACCGAGCGCGACGTGCGCTATGTCCATGTCATCTACCAGCTCCTGAAGGTGAAAGGCTACACGCTGGCCGGCGCCAAGCAAGCCCTCAAGGAACGCTTCAGCGACTACGAGGAGCGCATCATCATGCTCGAAACGCTCGACAAGACCCGCAACTTCCTCCTCGACTTGGACAAAGCCTTGGCGGAGAAGCAGAAAAAAGCCTAATTATTCCTCAAACAGGTTCCTCGCTTTCAGGTAGGTCCGCCATTTTTCCAGCACCTGCGTCATGTCGTCGGGCAGCTCGGAGGTGAACATCATTTCCTTGCCCGTGGTGGGATGCACGAAGCCCAACTCCTTGGCGTGCAGGGCGTGACGCGGCATGATCTTGAAGCAGTTGTCGATGAACTGCTTGTATTTCGAGAAAGTGGTGCCTTTGAGGATGACATCGCCGCCGTAGAGGGCGTCGTTGAACAGCGGATGGCCTATGAATTGCGAATGGGCGCGAATCTGGTGGGTACGCCCCGTTTCCAACCGATACTCGTTAAGTGTCACATAGCCAAAGCGTTCCAGCACTTTCCAATGCGTGATGGCCTCCTTGCCTTGCTCGCCGAAGGGATAGACGGTCATGCGGCGGCGGTTGCTTTGGCTGCGCCCGATGTTGCCCACAATGGTGCCTTCGTCCTCGTCGAAGTCGCCCCAAACCAAGGCATTGTAGCGGCGGTGGATGGTGTGGTCGAAGAATTGCTTGGCCAAGATGGTTTGCGCGGTCTCGTTCTTGGTGACGACCATCAGTCCGGTGGTGTCCTTGTCGATGCGGTGGACGAGGTAGCCGATGTGGTTCTCCACATTTTGCTGCGTCTGCTCGAAATGATAGGCCAAGGCGTGAAGCAAGGTGCCGGTGAAGTTGCCGTGGGCGGGATGCACCACCAATCCGGCCTGCTTGTTGATGACAATCACGTCGTCGTCTTCGTATACGATGTCTAACGGAATGGGTTCGGGCTTGATGTCGCTTTCGCGTGGCGGATAGCTGAACACGATGGAAATCACGTCGTTGGGCTTCACCTTGTAGTTCTGCTTCACGGCGACGTCGTTCACGAGGATGTTGCCGGCCTTGGCCGCGTTTTGTATGCGGTTGCGCGAAATGCTGTGGATGCGCGTGCTCAGGAAGGTGTCGATGCGCACCGTGTCCTGGCCGCCGTCGACGGTGATGCGCATATGCTCATACATTCCGCCGTCTTCCGACATTCCTTGTTCCGTGGCTTCGACGATAATGCCGTCGCTCTCGATGATTTCGTCTTCTTCAACGATCTCGCCGTCGTTTTCAACGAGGTCGTCTTCCAATTCCATGAGGTCGTCGTTCATTTGCTGATGATGAATTTTTGGTTGATGACTGTCCCTTCAGCCGTGGTGACGCTGATGAGATACATGCCGTCCTTGAGGTTGTCGACGGCTATTTCGTGCTGAAAGTCACCTTGATAGACTTTTCGACCCATGAGGTCGTAGATGCATGTCTGGCCGTTTCTGAAGTCGCCTTCAAGATGCAGCGTGTTGCCGACGGGATTGGGATAGAGTCGCAAGGCGGTTTCGGCCTGCTCCTCCATGCCGATGTAGTAGGACGGGCCAACCACAGGACGGATCATCAGCGAGCCGTGCATGCTGCTGGGCTGCCACGAGCCGTTGGTGTTGACGAAGTTGTAGAGGCTGTTGTCCAACGTGGCGTCAAAGCCGATGTTGATGAGGGCGTCGTTGCGTTGCTCGATGCCGACATAGAAGCTGTTGGCCGTGGTCACGGTTTGGTCGAACTTGTAATAGGTGAACCTATAGGGCTGTTCCTGCCATTGCGGACGCTGGCCCGCAAGGCGGTAGATCTCCTCGCCGGGCTTGCCGTTCTCGTCTTTCCAGAGCACGATGTCGAAATACTTGTTGTTGGCGTCGTTCAGCGTATGGTTGAAGAGGAGTTGCACGCCTTGGATGGTGTCGTAGTCGGCCATGTCGAAGCGGACGGCGAACTTGCCTCCGGCCACGCTCAAGCCAAAGCCCAATTCGGGGATGCCGTCGTCGTAGGCGTAATAGTTGTACATGCCCTGCCGGTAGACCAACGAGTCGACCAAAGGCGGGTTGCAGGTGGAGTCATAGACGTAATGCCTGACTTCGTAGGAAACCGAGTCGTACCACATGTTGAGGGCAAAAAGCTCGCCAACGTAGGGACAAGCCGGCGACTCGCCGCCATAATCCGGGCATTGCAGATAGCCGTTGGTCTTGTAAGGTCGTATGGTTACGGGGTCCAAAGCGCGTGTGTAGTGCTGGCCGCCACCGACCTGCTGCACCGTGTAGCAATAGTGGGCCTCGTGGTCGACGCCGTCGAGGTTGGCGATGTCAAGCTCCAAGTTCTCGCGCAGGGCCGAGTTGGGGTTGACGCGGTATTGGCGGTAAGGCATGGCCTGGTAGCGGTTGAAGAACGAAGGCCGCCGCCCGGAGAAGGTCAGCATGGGATAGTCGGTGTCGGTCGCCGAGCGGTTGATGTCAAGATAGACGAAGTCGATGTTCCAGTTGTCTTCGTTGCTGCGGTTGCTGGGCAATGACGAGCTGACGATGCTGGCATAGTTGTAGAAGCGGAAATAGAAGTTGTCATGGAAATACTTCGAGTCCAAGATGGGAATCATCACCTGCTTGAAATGCTGGCCGTTGTTGTCGTCCATGAAGGCTTCCAAGGTCTGCCCGGGCACGCTCCAAACGTGGTACCAAGTGGTGTCGGCCACGGTGGTGAACACCGAGTCGCAAGGGATGGCCATCTGCCCTTGGGTTATAGGTGTCAGCGTGTCGGTGATGATGGTAAAGAGGCCAGGATGACAACCACCGAAAGCCCATACGGTGTCGCCGGGAAACAGCGTGTCGACTTGCATCGCGTCGAAAATCTCGGCGATGGTGAAGTACTGGTAGTCCATGTAAAGGAACTCTTGCCGCTCGGTGGTGGTGCCGAATTGCAGCACGAGCGAGTCCTGTGCCTCGGGTGCGTTGCCGTTGCCTTGGGGCTGGTAGTAGAAGCTCAGATACACCGAGTCGGCTGGGGTGAGGGCACGCGGCTCAGGCACCATGACGGAGTCGAGGCGGATGCGTACCGAGGTGAGGTATTCGGCCACAAAAGCGTTGCTGATGGCGTAGTCGTACACCCTGCCGTTGGCGTCAAGCACGTCGAAGGTCGCGCCGTTGCGGTTGGGCGGACAAAGCGGGAAGCCGTCGTTCACCAAAACATTGTTGTCGGTCCATTTCGTCGAGTCGGGATAGAGGACGGAATGGCTGAAGTCGTCGAAAAAGGGCAAGAACCGCGCTTCGGCGACGCTGCGCCTCACGGGGGCTTCCTCTTTCGAAGTCCTGAAGTTGGTCAATAGCTCTTGGGCAGAGGCCGGAAGCGCGAAAAAGCCTACGGCCAAAGCCAAAACGAGAACCTTAAAATTCGTCTTCATATTCATAGTCAGTGGTTTCTATGGTTTCTGTAACTGTATCTATTTGAACGGGTTGCGGTCGGTTGACGAGGGAGTCTTCGTGCAAGAGTTCCTGCATCTCCCTCTTGAAGTCCATGGTCTTGTTGGAGTGATACCAAACGTCGACAACGGTGCCGGCGTTGACCGAACCTGAGCTGGGACCGGGACTCATGCGACGAACGCACATGTATTGGATGCTGTCGTTGTCCTCAAAGACTTCCTTGCCAAGGTTCAGGCCCGCAAGGTTGAGCAACCGCTTGGTCTCAGAGGCCGACTTCCCGATGAGGTTGGGCACCTTGATTTTCATCTTGTCTTGCCCGATGCCGACCTTCAACACGATTTTGCTGCCCTTCACAAGCTCGGTGCCTTCCTTGATGGGACTGCCTTGATAGTATTGGTCGATGACATTGTTTTTGTATGAATAGTCCTGATATTCAAGTCGTTCCACATCCAACCCGCTCGATTCAAGCCTCCCGAGGGCCTCGCGCAACGAAAGGTTTTTCAAGTTGGGCATGACGGTCTTTTCGGGATTCACGGCCACGATGATGGCATACACGTTGCGCCCTTTCTTGATTTTCGATCCAGGCAAAGGGTCTTGCTGGTAGATGCTGCCCGGCTGCTGACCCTTCGGATAAACGCTGTCGATGAGGATGAAATTGAAGTCTTTCGAATAGTCGTGCCTCACTTGATAATAGTCCTGACCCACAAAGTCAGGCATGGTATAGACTTGGTCGTGACGGGTGTATTTGTTTAACAACCTGAATGTTAGCCATAGCAAAACCACGCATAGCAACAGTATGATGAGCAGGTTGAGATAAAATTTCTTTTCCTTGAGGAAGTGGAAGCGTCCCATATTTTTACTATTTTAGCCGTGTTTTTTACAACTCATTTTTGAGCAGTTTTATTGCTCATGCTTTTAAACCGACAAAATTACAAAAAATATGAAAAACGTGGCAATTATTTGTGGCGGAGATTCAGGAGAGTTTGAAATTTCCGTCAAAAGTGCTCAGGTGGTGAAGCAAAACCTGAATCCGGAACTGTATAATTCGAAGATTATCGTAGTGTCGAAAAAAGGATGGTATGGACTCTTGAAGGACGGCACCCGGGTCGACGTTGACAAGAATGATTTTTCCATCTCGGTAGGCGGACACCGAACGAAATTCGACGTGGCTTTCAACGCGGTACATGGCGAGCCAGGCGAGAACGGGCCGCTTTCGGGCTATCTCGAACTGTTGGGCATCCCTTGCACCTCGTCGCCCCTGACCACTTGCGCCCTCACGTTCCACAAGGACTTCTGCAAGCGCGTGGTGGCTTCCTATGGCGTCAAGGTGTCGCCTTCGGTGCTCATCAACGAGGGCGAGAAATACGATGCCGACGAAATCGTCAAGCAGCTGGGGCTGCCTTTGTTCGTCAAGCCGACCTGCAACGGGTCGAGCGTGGGCGTGACCAAGGTGAAGACCGCCGAACAACTCGTCCCCGCCATTTTCACGGCAAGGGCCGCCGGCGGACAGGTGATGTGCGAGAAGTTCGTCGACGGACGCGAATTTGGCTGTGGCGCAATGAGTTACAAAGGCAAGATGATGGTCTTCCCACTGACCGAGATTTGCAGCAAGAACGAGTTTTTCGACTACGAGGCCAAATACACCGCCGGCAAGTGCGACGAGGTGACGCCCGCCCAAGTGGATGAAGCCACCGAAATCGAAATCAAGGCGACGACGGCGATGCTGTACGAGAAATTGGAGT